>OGDF01001048.1_pt1 | contig 42180 bp, 44 predicted proteins | sample 1570141 | NCBI WGS metagenome assembly OGDF01 (sample SAMEA4370581, study PRJEB24528) | human gut metagenome
AACAAGTTTAATTTTCTATATTTAAATTGTTTTGTCTATATTTTTTTGTTATACTTGGGTTAAGTAAAAGTAGAAAGGGTGATGATATGAAATACGTTTACTTATTCAGTGAAGGAAATGCTAGTATGAGAAATTTACTAGGTGGTAAGGGAGCTAATTTAGCAGAAATGACGAATATTGGTCTACCTGTACCACAAGGATTTACTATCACAACAGAAGCATGTTGTAAGTATTATGAAGATGGTAAAGAAATTAATGAAGAAATAAAATCTCAAATCGATGAATACATCACGAAACTAGAAGAAATTACTGGTAAGAAATTTGGAGATAAAGAAAATCCTTTATTAGTGAGTGTAAGAAGTGGAGCACGAGCTAGTATGCCAGGTATGATGGATACTATCTTAAATTTAGGATTAAATGAAGATGTGGTAAATGCTTTAATAGAAAAATCAAATAATCCAAGATGGGCATGGGACTGTTATCGTAGATTTATTCAAATGTATTCTGATGTCGTAATGGAAGTTGGTAAAAAATACTTTGAAGAATTAATTGATAAAATGAAAGAAAATAAACATGTCAAATTAGATGTAGAATTAAATGCAGAAGATTTAAAAGAGTTAGCAAGACAGTTTAAAGAAGAATACAAAACTAAAATTGGTAGTAGTTTTCCAGATGATCCCAAAGAACAGTTATTAGGAGCAATCAAAGCAGTATTTAGAAGTTGGGATAACCCTAGAGCTAATGTTTATAGAAGAGATAATGATATTCCATATTCTTGGGGAACTGCTGTAAATGTACAGTCAATGGCTTTTGGTAATATGGGAGAAGATTGTGGAACTGGAGTTGCTTTTACTCGTGACCCTGCAACTGGTGAAAAAGGTTTATTTGGAGAATTTTTAACCAATGCCCAAGGAGAAGATGTAGTAGCTGGTGTTAGAACGCCAATGCATATTACGGAAATGGAACAGAAATTCCCAGAAGCATTCAAACAATTTAAAGAAGTGTGTAAAATTCTAGAAGATCATTATAAAGATATGCAAGATATGGAATTTACTGTTGAACATGGTAAACTTTATATGCTACAAACTAGAAACGGTAAAAGAACGGCACAAGCTGCTTTAAAGATTGCGTGTGATTTAGTAGATGAAGGTATGCGTACGGAAGAAGAAGCTGTATTAATGATAGATCCTAGAAATTTAGATACTTTACTTCATCCACAATTTGATGTTGGTGTATTAAAATCTGCTACACCTATTGGAAAAGGGTTAGGAGCATCTCCAGGAGCAGCCTGTGGTAAAATTGTGTTTACTGCAAGTGATGCCGAAAGAGAAGGACTTGGTGGCAATAACGAAAAAGTAATTTTAGTAAGACTAGAAACTTCTCCTGAAGATATAACAGGAATGAAAGCTAGCCAAGGTATTTTAACCGTTCGTGGTGGAATGACTTCTCATGCTGCAGTAGTAGCTCGTGGAATGGGAACTTGTTGTGTATCTGGTTGTGGCGATATTAAAATGAATGAAGAAAAGAAAGAGTTTAGCCTAGCTGGTAAAACTTATCATGAAGGAGATATTATTTCAATAGATGGTTCAACTGGTAATATTTATGATGGTGTGATTCCGACAACAGATGCTAAAATAGCTGGTGAATTTGGTCGTGTTATGGCTTGGGCTGATAAGTATAGAATACTAGGAGTAAGAACTAATGCCGATAATCCAACCGATGCTAAGAAAGCAGTAGAATTAGGAGCAGAAGGAATTGGACTTTGCCGTACAGAGCATATGTTTTTTGATGAAGCAAGAATTCGTTCAATGAGAAAAATGATTTTATCTGATACTGTTGAAGAAAGAGAAAAAGCCTTAGCTGAATTGATTCCATATCAAAAAGGTGATTTTAAAGCTATGTATAAAGTTTTAAATGGTCTTCCAATGACCGTTCGTTATTTAGATCCACCTCTTCATGAATTTTTACCAACTGAAGAAAAAGAGATCATAGATTTAGCTAAAGATATGGGTGTAACAGTGAAACAGTTAAAACAAAAATGCGTTGATTTACACGAATTCAATCCTATGATGGGACATCGTGGTTGTAGACTAGATGTAACTTATCCTGAAATAGCTAGAATGCAAACTCGTGCTTTAATGGAAGCAGCAATTGAAGTAAAAGAAGAAGATGGTTTTGATATTATTCCAGAAATTATGATTCCGTTAGTAGGTGAAGTAAAGGAATTAAAATTTGTGAAAGATATCGTTATTGAAACAGCTGAAAAAGTTAAGAAAGATAAAAATTCAGATATAAATTATCATATCGGTACTATGATTGAAATTCCTCGTGCTGCTCTTACTGCTGATGATATTGCAAAAGAAGCAGAATTCTTCTCATTTGGAACCAACGATTTAACACAAATGACATTTGGTTTTTCTAGAGATGATGCTGGTAAGTTCTTAGGCTCATATTATGAAAATAAAATATATGAACAAGATCCATTTGCTAGACTTGATCAAGTTGGAGTTGGTAAACTGGTAGAAATGGCAGTAGAAAAAGGTAAAACAACACGACCAGATATTAAACTTGGTATTTGTGGTGAACATGGAGGAGATCCTTCTAGTGTAGAATTTTTCCATAAAGTTGGACTTACTTATGTGTCATGTAGTCCATTTAGAGTACCAATTGCTAGACTTGCTGCTGCACAGGCTGCCATTAAAAACAAAATTCAAAATTAAATAAATTAAGACTAAATCAAGAAGGTTTGGTCTTTTTTATATAATGGGAAAGTCATACTTAATGATAAAATTATATGGTTTTATTTAGTGCTAATAATAGTTGTATCAGTTATATTTAAAGTTAATTTTTTGTCATATTTTATTGACCGTTATTGAAAATCTGATATAGATTAAAAAAGATTTTTAGCTCTTTTATGTTGTCACTTGAAAAGTAAACAAAAATATGGTATATTCCATGGTGAGTTGAGAAATCAACTTTGTGATTTAAATATTTTATATGAAAAATAAATTCCTATAAAAGGTTGTAAGGATTTAGGCCTTATGATTGAGGTACACACTAAATACAGTGTGAAAAATATGGATTATAGGAGGTTTCGTATGAAAGAAAGTTGTAAAGACTATTTAAGTCGCAGTGAATCAAAGAGCTTTAATGAAATCCTTTTTTCTTTTATAGATGAAAAGAAAGTTAAAGATTCTGAAATTTACAAAAAAGTAGATATAGATAGAAAATTATTTTCTAAAATCAGATGTAGTAACAATTATATTCCTAGAAGAAATGTAATTATCAAATTATGTTTTGCTTTGGGATTAAATAAGGACAACTTTAACAAATTGTTAAACAGTGCTGGTTATTCTTTAAGTAGTAGCATATTTGATTTAGTTATTACATACTGTTTAGATAATAATATTTACGATATTAATATTGTAAATAATTATCTATATACTTACACAAATACTGTTTTATAGCAGTATTTTTTTTGTCACTTTTTTCGCGACCTTTTTATATTTTAAATAGTGTAGAATCAAATTATTCAAAAGGAGAGTGGATAAAATGAAAACCAATATATCAACATTAATGAATTTAATATCAGAAGAAGAAAGATGCTTAAATAGTAGAAGTTATACTATAAAAGGATATGCAGTTAATACATCAGTAGAAGAACTTGATGGTAGAATCAATACTATTGAAGATAACAAGGAATCATTTGATTTAGATTTAGAGACAATTGAAAAAAACATTAATGAGCTATCAAGACTAAAAACAATTTTGTATGAAAAAAACAATCAATTTAAATTAAATGATGGAAGAAGTATACAACAAGCAATAGTAGACAATACAAATTTAAGAAAGCTTAAAACAGTATATGAACAACTATTATTATTAAAGAATTCAAAAAAGAGAGTTACAGAAGTAAATAATTCTTATTTTGAATGTAAAACAGTTAATTTCAATTCTAAACAAATAAGAGAAAAACTTGAAAAAATCGATAATAAAATACAAGAAACAGATTTTGAAATTTCAAAGCTAAACTCTGTTGAATTTGAAATTTAATTTTTTTAGGGGTTCTACTAAGTTATTTTGTAGATTAAATAAAATACAAAGATTTTAGTCCAAGTATTTCTTATTATTCTATTTAGGTTTTATACTCTAGAAAGTTTACAATTTATATTTTTCTTACAGTATTATGTTATCTATTTATAATTTATATTTATTTATAGTTTATTTTAGAGACAGGATAAAATTAAATTTATAGAAAATAACTGGATAATAAGAAATGCGACCAACTAATTATTGTATTTCAATGAAGTATGATAATAGTTGGTTTTTATTTGTGTGAAAAAGCATTATTAAAGTAAAAAAATAGTAATTGAATTTTTACTTATCTTGCCTTATAATGATATTGTAGGAGGCTAGATAAATGAAAAATAAGAATCAAAAAGAAAAGAAAAAAGATTCAAAAATCAAAACTTTTTTTCAAAACTTTCAAGATAATACACCAAAGTTAGATAAAAAAGATTGGATTATTATGGGGGTACTTGTACTTTTCTATTTTATTATTTCCTTTTATCATTTAGGAACTTTAGATAGTCCAAAGACTTATTATAAGTTTCAATATGAAGGAGATAGTATTGGAGTTATGATTCCAACTGGAGTACAAGAAGTATCTAAACTTCGTTATTATACAGGTCCAGAAGTAGGAAGTTTTTCACTTTTGGCATCAAATGATGGAGAAACTTATGAAGAAATAGCTACTTTAAATGAAACTTATGTATTTGCCTGGGAAGATTTAGTGCTTGAAAATAATTTTAAATACTTAAAGTTTGTTTCACATGAAGAAGGAAGCTATTTAGGTGAAATTCAATTATATGACCAATATGGTAACAAACTACTTACTAAAGCAACAGATGATCAAAGTAATGTGATTGTAGATGAAGCAGAAACAGTACCTGCTAAAATTAGCTATATGAATAGTAGTTACTTTGATGAAATATATTTTGCTAGAAGTGCTTACGAATATGCACATGGAATTGATGTTATGGAATGGACTCATCCACCACTTGGTAAACTAATTATGATGATACCAATTTTATTATTTGGTATGAGTACCTTTAGTTATCGTTTAATGGGAACAATAGCTGGACTTTTAATGATACCAGTTATCTATATTCTTGCTAAGAGAATCTTTAAGAGTCGTAAATGGGCAAGTTTAGCTGGTATTTTAATGACATTTGATACATTCCATTTTGCTCAAACTAGAATGGGTACAACCGATAGTTTCTTAGTATTATTTATTATGCTATCAGCATTATTTATGTATCAGTATATTTCGTTAGATGAAAAAGCAAACTTAAAAGTAAAACTTAAAAATTTATTCCTATCAGGATTATTTATAGGACTTAGTATTGCAACTAAATGGACAGGACTATATGCAGGACTTGCTTTAGCAATTGTTTTCTTTGTAGATTTAATCTATAAAGATATTAAGAAAAAGAAAAATAAAGAAAAAGAAATATTAGAATTAAATAAAATATTACTAATATCTTTATTTAGTATTTGTATTATACCAATTGCTATTTACTATATTACAGCATTATTAATATCAGCTAGTCTAGCAGTTAAATTAACAGTAGGATATTTTATTCTATTAGTAATACTAGGATTAATTTATTATATTGTAAAAGTAAATAGAGAATCTTGGAAAGTAATAGCTGCTTGTTTTGTTTTCTTTATTATTATTCCTGTTATTATTTATATCTTATGTTATGTATTATTCCCTAATGTATATGGGTATACAGATAATAGTATTTCAGGAATTATAAATCAAATCAAAAATATGTATGATTATCATTCTAAATTAACAGCAACTCATGATTTTTCATCTAGTTGGTATAGTTGGCCAGTTATGACAAAACCAGTTTGGTATTATGTTGGATATTATGGTGGTAATGTTAAATCTACTATCGTCGGAATTGGAAATCCTGCTATTTGGTGGTGTGGTATTATTGCATTTATCTATCTTTTAATTAATTGTGTATGTACAAGAAAGAAAGAAAATCTATTTATTTTAGTATTTATTCTATGTACTTATTTACCATATGCACTAATTGGAAGAGTAATGTTTATGTATCATTTCTTCCCAACACTACCATTTATGATGTTAGCAATCGTATCATTAGTAAAATGGATTACTGAAAAAATGAAAAATAATAGTTTCTATATTTTCTATATTGCTTTAGTAATTTTACTATTTATTATTTTCTATCCAGTAGTTTCTGGTATGGTAACTACATCTGATTACATTGATAGTTTGAAATGGCTATCTAGTTGGATTTTCTAAAAAAATTAAAGAATTATCTTTTAAGATAATTCTTTTTTTGCTATAATAGGTTCAGGTGGTAAAAAATGTATGAGAAAAATAACAGAATAAACATACCACTAACCAGTAATTTACCAAGCATTGATTTACATGGTGAAGATCGTAAGTCATCAGAATTATTAGTAAAAGAGTTTTTAGATGATTTATGTAAATTAGGGTGCGTCCGTGGTATTATTATTCATGGAATTGGGACAGGAGTGTTAAAAAAACAAGTTCACGAAGTACTAAAAAGAGATAAAAGAGTAGAAAACTATTATATTGACTTTTTTAATGTAGGTTGTACTATTGTGGAACTAAAAAAGTAACCTAAAACAAATAATATTGACAAAAATCGAATTTTATGCTAAAATACACGGCATAAAACGAAGGGGGAATGTATATGTATACAGAAGAAAGAAAACATAGAAATCTAATTGTTGATTTCATCTTAAAACTAATTTTAATTATCATATTTGTTTTATTACTTATTTGGCTAGTACCATGGCCTAGTATGGATTCATTAAATCCATTAAAAGATCAAATTTTTAATGCAAACTTGCAAACAATGAAAGAAGCAGGAATTACTTATTTTACAACAGAAAGATTACCTGCAGAAGTAGGGGACAAAACTACTTTAACACTTCAAAAAATGTTAGATATGAAGTTATTAATTCCATTTACTGATAAAAATGGTAATTCATGTGATGTAACAGCTTCTTATGTATCACTTGAGAAAAAAGAAACTGAATACTTAATGAAGGTTAACTTAAAATGTGGAGAAGAAGAAAACTATATCTTAGTACATTTAGGATGTTATTCATACTGTACTAGTGATATTTGTGAGGCTAAACCTAATAATACAGAAAAGCCATCTACTACACCAAAGCCAACAAATTCAAGTAAACCATCAACAATTCCAACAACAAAACCAACAGTTACTCCTACACCTACTGTAACACCAACTCCAACAGTGACTCCAACACCTACCGTAACACCTACACCAGTAGTAAATAAAGAGTATGAATATTCAAAAACAACAAGTGCTACTTATAGTGAATGGTCAGCTTGGACAAAACATGTTAAAAAGAATAATGATGGTGTTGTATTTGAATTAACAGATACTAAAGAAACAGTAGATTTAGGTTCTATTTATACTAAGATTGGTACTAAATCAGCTGTATATGAACAAGTTCATACAACAAAAGATGTATTATATCAATCAGGTACTTATACATATAAAGTATGTACAAATTATACTTATACAGCAGATGCTAATACTATTTATAGAATAGATAGCGATTGGGCTTATGTAGAAAACTACTATGGAGGATATAATCCACCAGCTGATACTATGACATCTCGTTGGATTTTCCAAGGAATAGATTATAGTCAATGCGGTAACGATTGTACTAATCACCCTTATGTAGTTTATAAAGAACAAACAAGAAAAGTTACAGCTTATACAGAATACTCTAATGTAACTGCAAGTTGTGCTAATGTAGAAGAACGTTCTATTCCACTATATGGAACTAGAAAAGTATCTGAATATAAGACTGTTCAAAAAGAACCTGCAAAAGATATCTATGCTTATGTAAGATATTATAAAGTTAGAACTCGTACATTATTATCAGAAGCAAAAACAGTATATAAATGGTCAAGTTATAATGATCAAACATTATTATCTCAAGGATATAGCTACACTGGAAAAACAAGAAATAAATAATAGGAGGGGTAAAACATGGATACAAACGATAAAATTGTTGGAACTGTGTTGGGACTAAACGAAAAAGAATACAGATCATTAGTAAAAGATGGAATGTCAAAGAATAAGGCTGCTTTAATAGCAGCTGAATCTGCTTTGATATTTCATGCTGATTCAGAAAAACATGAAATAGTAGATCTTACAAATTTCACTACAGATGAAAAAAGAGAATTTGTTAGACAATATTTTAATAACACTGAAATTGAAAATTGTAGTTATTTTGATGGTGATCCAAGATTAATTGATTCTCAAAATAGAGTAGAGAACCATTTAGAATATTTACCTATTGAAGTTCGTGAAGAAATCACAAATAGAGTAAAAAAAGAAGAAAAAGCTAAAGCTAAGGCAGAAGCAAAGGGTACAGCAGCTAAAGTAGTAGCCGGAGGTTTAGCAGGAGCTATTTTAGTTGGATTAGGTGCATATGGTCATAGTGTTCTTGGTAAAAATAAAGAAGACGAAATGCCATTAGAAGAACAAACTGCTATTGAAATGCAATTAAAAGATGAGTCTTTACCAGAAAACTGGGAAGCTTATTCTTTAAATAGTATGGATACTACTCAAAAACAATTATTTATGAATAGTTATGATTGGTTAACTTCTGTTAATGCCCAAGAAAGCTGGGAAAAAGTAACTTTAACAGAAGAACAAATGAAAGAATATGGTTATTCTGATAGTGAATGTCTATATGGATTTACTGCAGAAGACGCTAATTCTTTAGCTCTTAGATTTGGACATTACGAAAAAGAAGATTATTTATCTCTTACTGGTGGCTATGAAATGGATACTGTTTCCATTATGAATGATGCTCATAGTCAAAGTAATGGTGCATTATCTAGAATTATTGCTTACTATATTAATAGTGATGAATGCCATTTAAATATTGATAAATTAATCAATTTTAATGAACAAGAGCAAGCAAAAATTAACGAATTTGAAACTTTATTTAATGAATATAAAACTTTAGATAATGAAAAGGGTAAAGAAAAAGAAGCAGAAGCTAAAATGAAAGAAATTAAAAAAGCACTTGTTAGCTATGCTCAAGATGTTGATTATGAACAAGACAATGCTAAGTCATACATTTTAAGAACATTCTTACCAGCTGCTTCTATTATTTCTCAAATTCATCAATATCAAGATAATATAGAAGTTAATTTATATGATACAAAAAAGAATGAAAATGTAACTAAGACAATTAAAACTGCTTTATTTGATGAAATTACTATGAGAACATTAGTAGAAGGGTTCAATGAAAGTGATGGTATTGGTGCATTTGATGCAGATTCCTTCTTAGAGGAACATGGTTTATCTAAAACAAGATATAATTTATTAAATACCGATGTTGGTACTAGTATTGCTGATCAATCTTGTGGTCCACAAGCACAAAAATTAGAAGAAGCAAATACATATATTGCAGATCAAAAATCATTAGATTTTAATAGTGAGGTTGCTTATGCAGGTGGTGCAGGTTTTGATTTAACAGGAATTAAACCTGAATTACTTGATAATGTTTCAACCGCTTATGATACAGCTACTAAGGGAACATATAATTCTGAAACAATTATTGAACTATTAAATAATCAATTAAAAGATAAACAAATTTATCCTAAAAATGTAGATTATTTTGAAAAATATGCTATTACAGAAAAAGCAATTGCATATAAAAATGCACATGGTGTGACTGCTAATGGAAAAGTAGGAGATATTATTAAGTCTACTACACAAAAAGGAATTACTGTAACGTCCGAGCAATTATCTAGTGCTAATGCTACAGTAAGAGACCATAGTGGTAAGGTCGTTAGTGCTGAAATAGCAATGGCTGAAGCTAGAAACGAGAATGCAAATAAAACTGGTATATATGATGCATCTACTCCTGAGGCTGAGAAAAAAGCAGAAGAACAAGCTGCTAATAGTCAAGGGGCTAAAGATAGACAAGCACTTTTAGCAAATGTTTACGGTGCTACTTATAACTATTTTGCCGGCAGTAATGTTTGCTCTACATCTGCTAGTTATGATGCTAGTTGGGCAACTTCCAGCGATGCTGAAATTGTAGATAACTATAATTTAGGTAAAAGTGATGGACTTCAGTGGAAAGCTGATGAAGAAAAGAAGCAAAATAATGGTGGTGGAAACACTTACGGTGGTGAAACTACTATTGATAAAGAATATAAAGATGCTGAAACTTCTAAAACAGAAACATCTCCAGTTCCAAGTGTAGATAATAGAACTGAAAATAATGTTACCCCAACTCCAGTACCTACACCTGAACCAACACCTACACCAACGCCTGGTAGCAATGGTGGAGATATTCATATTGATGATGAATTTAAAGATGCAGAAATTGATGGAGATATCATTATTGGCGATAGCAAAACAAATAGTGTTTCTACTTCTAATGAAGGATTTTCTAGTGAGGCACCAAGTGGTTTTGCTCCAGCTGTAGAAAACGTACAAGTAACAGAAACTGGTAATAATTATCTTACTACTGATCAAATAGAAGATATCATAAATAACATGTCTGATGAAGAATTAGCTGAATTAATTGCTCCAGAATCATTAGAAGAAACTAATGAAATGGTAAAAACAAAATAAAACAATTGACAATTATGTATAATTTCTATATAATAGAATAGAAATTAAAAGGAAAGAGATTTTAAAATCCACCTGACGATAGCGAATAGCCGTAGGTAAAAAGCCAAATATATAATAATTAATATTATAATTAGGTCTTTTAAGGTGGATTTTATATCCATCTTTTTATATTTTATGGAGGTGTTTTTTATAGCAAGTAACAAGAATAATCAGCCTATTAATGAGCAGATTAAAGCAAGCCACGTTCTAGTAATTGGACCAAATGGAGAGCAAGTAGGAGTAAAACCAATCCAAGATGCCTTAACATTAGCTAATTATGCTGGATTAGATTTAGTTATGTTAAATCCAAATCAAGATCCACCTGTTTGTAAAGTAATGGATTATAATAAATACCGTTATGAAAAGCAAAAGAAGGAAAAAGAAGCATTAAAAAAACAAAAAGCTAATAGTTCAGAATTAAAAGAATTCCGTTTATCTCCAGTAATTGATGTAGGAGACTTCGATACCAAATTAAAACAAGTAACAAAATATCTTGAAAAAGGTGACAAAATCAAATTATCAATTCGTTTCAAAGGAAGACAAATGGCACACACTGAACTTGGTCGTGAAGTATTAGACAAGTTTGCAGCAAGATTAGAAAATATTTCTACTATTGAGCAAAATGCTAAATTAGATGGTAGAACTATGATTATGTTATTAGCACCAAAAAAAGAAAAGTAATATAGGAGGAACTTATGGGAAAATTAAAAACACATAAAGGAATGAAAAAAGTACTTAATATTAGAAAAAGTGGTACTATCACAATTGGACATCCAGGAACTAGACATAACACTGGTAGTAAATCAACAAATTTTAATAGAAAAGGAAGAAAACAATCTGGTTTAAGTAAGGCAGATCAAAACAGATTTAAAAATATTATTTAGTTTTAAAGTATTAAGGAGGAAAAATTATGGCAAGAGTAAAAAATGGAGCTACAACAAAAGCTCGTCATAAAAAAGTATTAAAACAAGCAAAAGGATACTTTGGTAGTAAACATAGATTATATAAAACTGCTAAAGAACAATTAATGCATTCAGGACAATATGCATTTAGAGACCGTAAACAAAAGAAAAGAGATTTCAGAAAATTATGGATTACTCGTATCAATGCAGCATGTCGTGAAAACGAAATCAGTTATTCAAGATTTATTGAAGGGTTAACAAAAGCAGGTGTAGAAGTTAACAGAAAGATGTTATCAGAAATCGCTATTAACGATTCAAAAGCATTTACTGAATTAGTTAATGTTGCTAAAGACGGATTGAACGGTAAAGTAACAAAACAAGAAGTAGTAAAAGAAGAAAAGAAAGCTGCTCCTAAAAAAGAAGCAAAAGAAGAAAAAAGTGAAGTAGCAGATTTATCTAAATTAACAGTAGCTGAATTAAAAGCTATGGCAAAAGATAAAAATATCGAAGGATATACTTCAATGAAAAAAGCTGAACTTGTAGAAGCATTACAAAAATAAACATATTAATGAATTTACTAACCGAGTGCCAAATGGTGGTTAGTTTTAGAAATTAGTAGAAGATAAAACGAAAAGGAGAAAATTATAATGACAGTAGTTTCAATGAATTATTTATTAGAAGCAGGTGTACATTTTGGGCACCAAAAGAGAAGATGGAATCCAAAAATGAAGGAATATATCTTCACAACTAGAGATGATATTTATATTATCGATTTACAAAAAACATCTAAAAAGATTGATGAGGCATATAAAGCTTTAAAAGAAATCGCTGAAAATGGTGGTAAAGTTTTATTTGTAGGTACTAAAAAGCAAGCTCAAGAAGCAGCTGAAGAATGTGCTAACAGAACTAACATGTATTTCGTAAATGAAAGATGGTTAGGTGGTACTTTAACAAACTTCAAAACTATTCGTTCTAGAATTAAGAGATTAGAAGAAATCGAAAAAATGGAACAAGATGGAACATTTGATGTTTTACCTAAAAAAGAAGTTATTCAAATTAAGAAAGAATATGAAAAATTAAATAAAAACTTAAGAGGAATTAGAAATATGAAGAAAGCACCAGATGCTATGATTATTGTAGATCCTCGTAAGGAAGAAATTGCTATTAAAGAAGCACACATTTTAGGAATTCCAGTATTTGGTGTTGTAGATACTAACTGTGATCCTGATATGGTTGATTATGTAATCCCAGGAAATGATGATGCTGTTAGAAGTGTTAAATTAATGATTGGTGCTTTAGCAAACGCTATCAGTGAAGCAAATGGAACAGAAATGGTTGATTACTTAACTGATGAAGATAAAGGAAAAGCTAAAAAAGAATCAAAAGAAACAAAAAGAGAAGAAACAGAAGTAGTTGAAAAAAAATCAGCTCCTAAAAAAGAAGAAAAACAAGAAGTAAAAGAAGATAATACAGATTTATCTAAATTAACAGTAGCTGAATTAAAAGCTATGGCAAAAGATAAAGGTATCGAAGGATACACTTCAATGAAAAAAGCTGAACTTTTAGAAGTTTTAAATAAATAATTTTAGGAGGATGAAAATATGTTTAGTGCTAGTGATGTAAAAGACTTAAGAGAAAGAACCAATGCCGGAATGATGGATTGTAAGAAAGCCTTAGAAGCATCAAACGGAGATATGGATCAAGCTATTGAATGGCTAAGAAAAAATGGTATGGCAAAAGCTGCTAAAAAAGAAGGAAGAATTGCTGCTGAAGGTATTACTAAAATGTTAGTAGATGGTAATCAAGCAGTAATCTTAGAAGTAAACTCTGAAACAGATTTCGTTGCAAAAAATGAAAAGTTTATTGAGTTTGTAAATAAGTTAGCTGATGTTATTATGAAAAGTGATGCAACAGATATGGAAAGTGCTTTAGCACTTACTACTGAAGAAGGAACTGTTAGTGATATGGTTGCTGCAGCTGTTGCTCAAATTGGAGAAAAAATATCTTTTAGAAGATTTACTAGACTTACTAAAAATGATAACCAAGTATTTGGTAGTTATTCACATATGGGAGGAAGAATTGCTGCTTTAGTATTATTAAATGGTACTGATCAAGAGGCTGCTTATGAAATAGCTATGCATGCTGCTGCTATGAATCCTCAATATGTAAAATCAAGCGAAGTTCCAACTGAAGTATTAGAAAAAGAAAAGAGTATCATGAGAGAAGAACTTCTTAAAGAAGGAAAACCTGCTGATAGAATTGAAAATATCTTAGTTGGAAAAGTAAACAAATATTATTCTGAAATTTGTTTAGAAGACCAAATCTTCATTAAAGCTGAAAATAAAGAAACTGTAAAAGCTTATGCTGAAGCTCATGGTTGTGAAATTGTTAACATGGTTCGTTATGAAGTTGGTGAAGGAATCGAAAAGAAACAAGAAAACTTTGCTGAAGAAGTTATGAATCAAATTAATGGTTAATTATAAAAAAGTAGATATGTCATTTAGTTGATAATATCTATTTTTTTTACACATAATCCATAAAAATAGTAATTTTTAGTGCAACTCTTACTAAATTATGCTAAAATATAGTCATAAAGTAAATAAAGGAGAATTTGAATACATGAATACAGAAGTTATTAATTTAACAGAAGAAAAAATGAACAAAACATTAGATAATTTAGAGCATCGATTTGTAACAGTTCGAGCTGGACGTGCTAATCCTTCTAGCTTAGATGGAATTACTGCTGATTACTATGGTAGTCCAACACCATTAAAACAATTAGCAACAATTTCAGTACCAGAAGCAAGACAGTTATTAATTAAACCATTTGATAGAAGTTGTCTAGGAGCAATTGAAAAAGCTATATTTGAATCTAATTTAGGGTATACTCCTAATAATGATGGAGAAACAATTCGTATTATTATTCCCGTTTTAACAGAAGAAAGAAGAAAAGAATTGACTAAACAAGTTCGTGCTATGGCAGAAGATGCTAAAGTTTCTATCAGAAATATTAGACATGATGCTAATGAAGATATTGAAAAAGAGGAAATATCAGAAGATGAACAAAAAAATTTACAAAATCGAGTTCAAGATTTAGTAAATAAATACAATAAACTAATAGACGAAAAAACCAAAGAAAAAGAAAATGAATTAATGACGGTATAAAAAGAAGTATTTGCTTCTTTTTATTTTAACTAGTCAAATTTAAAATAAAAAGTATGTTTTAAAGAAGTCAGCTATGAAAGAGAGGAAAAAAACATGAAATTAGATTTTCAATTTGATTTAGTAAGTACTGTTTTCTTGATAAGAGATTACCAAGGAAAAATTATGAAGTATAGTCGCATTGTACCAAATAGTTTTAGTTATATGATAAATATAGGAAGTAATATCTATTACGATAAAGAATTAGATAAAGCTTGGAGTAAAAAAAGTAGTTTAATTGCTATAAAGGGTTGTCAATATATTCAAGAAGAATATACTGATGTTACAGACCTTTGGAAACAAAATAAGGAACTTTTATATCAATTAAAAACAGATACCCTAACTAAAATATCAAATTTAAAAGCAGTAGAAGAGAAAAAACAGGAAATTATCAATTCTCATCAATCCTGTTCTTTAGTAATGTGTGACTTAAATAATTTTAAAATGATTAATGATGTCTATGGACATTTAATTGGTGATCAATGTTTAATAGAAGTGGCTTCTTTATTTAATCATAAAATTTCTCCATTTGATTTAGTTGCTAGAATTGGTGGAGATGAATTTTTGTTTATTTTTAATTCTGATAATAAAGAAGAAGTACAAGAGAAAATGAATGAAATTCAAAGAGATGTTGAAGATTTAGGAAAAAGATTAAACTTACCTTTATCTGTATCAGTAGGTATTTCTGTATTTAAACCAAATGACAATTGGAATGAAAAAAGACAAGAAGCAGATGAGGCATCATATTATCATAAAAGAAAAACAAAGAGTAATAGAATTTAGATAGACTGAATAATAAATTTTAAACACTACGATACAATATCAACACTTGAAAAGACAAATAATGACAAAATTCTAAAGTTATAAAAGAATAAGAATAAATATTAAAAATTAATTAATAATTTTTTCTCTTTCAATATATTTAAAAACAATTCTCTAAATGTGATAAAATATATATTGGAAGTGGTAAAATGTCTAATACGAAGAAGATAATTTTTATTATAATATTTCTATTATCTATAATTGCTTTATTCTTTGTTTATAATGATGATTTTTTATATTCAAAACAAATTATTAAAATAATAAAGATTGATACACTAAGTGAAGAAATATCTCAAAATTCATTAGGATTAGAAGAAAAGTATTATACAAAGAAGATAACAGGTATCATAACTAATGGAAAGCAGAAAGGAAATAAAAAAACTATCTCATATGATGAATCTTATTCATCTGTTGTAACAGATAAATATAAAGTTAATGACAAGCTAATATTAGATGCAAGCGGTATTGAATTAAAAAGAGATTTTTATCTAACTATAATGATTGTAGTATTTTTAAATCTACTTTATATAGTTGGTTCTTATAAGGGATTACTATCTGTATTAAGTATTTTTTTGAATTTAGTAATTTTTTATATTGGTTTATCTTTATATTTTAAAGGTATTAATTTATTATTTTTATGCGTAATAGAAATGATTATTTTTTCTATTATTTCTTTGATATTATCGAGTGGACTGAATAAAAAAACATTGTCAGCAATTTTATCTGTAATTATATCAACATTAATAATGTTAGCTATACTTATAATTATTGTAAATTTCAATGGCTATAATGGTATAAATTTCAATGAATTATCATTTTTGACTGTTCCTATCGAAGATATTATATTACCAGAACTACTAATTGGCTCAACAGGTGCAATCACGGATGTTGCTATTACAATTGCATCTTCTATATCAGAACTTATTCAAAAAGACAATAATATATCTATTAAAAGTTTGAAAAAATCTGCTAGAGAAATAGGAAAAGATATAATGAGTACGATGAGTAATGTTTTGTTTTTTACTTATTTATGTTCAGGACTTCCTATTTTTGTATTGGCATTACGTAATGGATTTTCAATGTATAATTATATTTCAAGTAATTTTACATTAGAACTAACTAGATTCTTAATTGGAAGTATTGGTATTGTTTTAACCATTCCAGTATCAGCACATGTATCAATTAAATTGATGAAAAGAGGTGCAAAATGAATATAATATTAATTGTTTTATTATTCTCATTAATGATTTATATTGATACCAAAAGAGGAATAAAGTTGTTTTTATCTATAATATTTAATTTCATTATTCTAATGATTATTTTTTACTTAATTGCTATTGGCTTAAATCCTATAATTTGTTCTTTAATAGGTTGTTTTGTAATAAGTTATATAATATTATATTATGTAAATGAAAGAAATATAAAAACAGAATCTAGTTTGAAATCAGTTGTTATTGTACTAATTATATTATCATTTCTTATATTTTTTGTAACAAAAATATCACGAATAGCTGGCTTTGGATATGAATCATATGAAGAAATAAATATGTTTTCCTATGATGTAAGAATAGACTTTACTGATATTGCAATTTCTATGATACTGATTAGTTTAATTGGTGCAACGGTTGATTCTTCCATAGCAATATCATCAGCATTATACGAGGTGTATGATAATAATAAAAATTTATCAAAAAAAGATTTATTTTTATCAGGAATGAATATTGGAAGAGATATACTATGTACAACAAATAATACTTTAATGTTTGCTTTTTTAGGTGAATTTATGACCTTATTAATTTGGTTTTATAAAGGAAATTATTCATTTTTAGAAATTGTAAATGCAAAGACATTTGCATCAGAAATGATAAAAATATTCTTTAGTGCTATAGGTTGCATTATAGTTATACCTATAACTGCATATATTACAGCAGAAACATTGAAAAGAAATAGTAAAAACAACTAAATAAAATTATATGATTTAAAATGTCAGCAATTAAAATAAATTAAAAGAACTGTTAAATAAAATAATAGTTCTTTTTTCTTTTCATATGATTAATTAGGTGATAGTATGTTTTTTAAAAAGATTGATTCTAGAATTAAACTATTATTTTTAATCATATTACTAATGTTTTTATTTATTGTATTAAGAGTTGCTTATATTCAACTAATTAGCTATGAAAAATTATCTATTTTAGCTAGTGACTTATGGAGTAGAGATTTACCAATTGAAGCTAATAGAGGCCTTATATTAGATAGAAATGGCGTAATTCTTGCTGATAATCTTACTACTACTTCTTTAGTATTAATTCCTAATCAAATAAAAGATAAAGAGACTACTAGTAAGGAATTAGCATCTATTTTAGGGGTTAGCAAAGAAGAAATGGATAAACATGTAAATAAAATATCTTCAATAGAAAGAGTTCATCCTGAAGGAAGAAGATTATCTTATGAAGTGGCAGATAAAATAAGTAGCTTAGAATTACCAGGTGTTTATTTAGTAAAAGAAGCAAAGAGGTATTATCCATACGGTACTACTTTATCTCATGTACTTGGTTATGTTGGAATTGATAATCAAGGTCTAAGTGGTCTGGAATTAGAATATGATAAGTATCTGTCTGGAGAAAGTGGTGCAATTAAGTATTTTTCAGATGCAAAAGGAAATAAACTTGAATTATCTGATATTTATGTAGCGCCTACTAGTGGAATGAATTTACAACTTACGATTGATTATAATATACAAATGTCTTTAGAAAGAGAACTTGATAATGCTGTAAAAGCTTTTAATCCTGATATGGCACTTGCTGTTGTAATGGATCCTAATACTGGTGAGATTTTGGCTATGTCTTCTCGTCCTACTTATGATCCTAATAATTATCAAAATTATACAATGGAAGTATTAAGTCGTAATTTACCAATATGGGCATCATACGAACCAGGTTCTACTTTTAAAATTACTACTTTTGCAGCTGCTTTGGAAGAAAACTTAATTGATATGGATAATGATCATTTTTATGATTCTGGAAGTGTTCATATAGGCGGAGCAAGAATTGGCTGTTGGAAAGCAGGAGGGCATGGTGATCAGACTTATTTACAAGTACTTCAAAACTCATGTAATCCAGGTTTCGTTAAATTAGGGCAGATGCTAGGAAAAGAAAAACTATTTTCATATCTCGATTTATTTGGATTTGGTTCTAAAACAGGAATTGATTTAAACGGAGAAAGTAAAGGTATTATTTTCCCAATGGAAAAAGTAGGGGAGTTAGAATTAGTAACAACAGCTTTTGGTCAAGGAGTAAGCGTAACTCCAATTCAACTTTCTGTCTTATGAATGATACCTATAAATTTACTAGGGGAATAAGTAGTATTTATACTAAAAAGTACGATGTAGAGTATGAATATAAGTGTTTGATAATAATATAGAATTTTATTTGTAATAATTTGGAATTTACAAATATAAATGGTATAATAAATGTGTAATTAAATTTAGGAAAGGAGTGTGATCAAATATGAATATATTAATTACAAGATTATACGGGTTTGATCACAATTGTGATTAAATCTAGAAAGGATAGATTTATGGAAGATTATAAAATATGGGATAAACTTTATAATGAATCATGTAAAGTTCAAAATCGAAGAGTTATTTCTCCATTTATAGAAGGTGGCCAGGTATCAGCAGCAATTTTAACTAAAAAAGGTAACATATATACCGGTATATGTTTAGATACAGCTAGCACTCTTGGAATATGCGCGGAAAGAAATGCAATATTTAATATGCTAACTAATGGAGAATCACAAATTGCTAAAATAGTATGTGTTATGTCTAATGGTGATGTTGGAACTCCATGTGGTGCTTGTAGAGAACTAATTATGCAGTTAGATAGAGATTCTAAAGATATTCAAATTTTAATTGATAAAAATGAATATAAGACTATTACTATGGACAAATTAATGCCTGATTGGTGGGGAACAAGTAGATTTAATGATTAATTTAGTTATGTAGTTTATTTTTTATAAAAAATATTTATTAAAACGATTAACTTTTTTAGAGTAATCGTTTTTATTTTGCATAAATAAAGTATATAAGATACTAATATTTATTATTATTTTTTAATAAATTGTAAAATCTATGGTATGTATAATCAAATAAAAATAAAATATATTTTCAAACACGATTAAATATGATATAATTTAATCGTGAAAGGAAATGGTTGTATGGAATATGAAAATAAAATTTTAAATTTATTTAAAAATGGTTATTTAACTACTAAAGATGTTAATGATAATAATATTCCCAGATTTTATTTAACTAAACTTATTAAAGAAGGCAAAATAGAAAGAGTAAGTCGTGGAGTATATATTAAGAAAAATGAACTAGTAGATGAGTTTGTGATTTTGCAAAGCAAAAGTAAGAATGCTATTTATTCAAATACCACTGCACTTTATTTGCACGGCTTTTCTAATAGAATTCCTATTAAATATGATATTACTATTAATAGTGGTTATAACGGCTCTCTTCAAAAAGAAGATAATGTTAATTTATTTTATACAAAAAGAGAATTATTAGAGTTAGGAGTAATTAACTATAAATTAGATTCTGGTAATATTATTAGAGTTTACGATTTAGATAAAACTATTTGTGATATTATTAAAAATAAAAAGAAAATAGATGCAGAAATTTTTAATAAGGCTATTAGAGAATATTTTTATAGTAAGAAGAAAAATACTTTAAAACTATATGAATATGCTAAAAGGATGAATATTTATAATAAAGTAAGAGATGTTTTCGAGGTGTTTGGATGATAAAAAATAGAGATAGTCTAAAAGCAAAAGCATCTAACTTATCTAAGAAAACTAACTTACCTAATAAATATTTAATTCAAAACTTTATGTTTGAAGCCTTATTAAAAAGAATATCAAAATCTAAGTATAAAGATAAATTTATCATTAAAGGTGGACTTTTATTATCATCTATCTTTGGTGTTAATTTAAGAAGCACTATGGATTTAGATACTACTATAAAAGGATTGCCACTAGATAGAGAGACTATTACTAAAGTTATTAATGAAATTATAAATATTGATGTAGAAGATAATATCAAACTTGAAATAGAAAATATGAAAAATATCAGAGAAGAAGAATTATATTCAGGATTTAAAGTTAATTTAAAAGCGGAATTTGATGGCTTAAAAACGAATTTAATGATTGATATAACTACTGGAGAGGTTATCACTTATAAAGAAGTAGAGTTTAAATATAATACCATATTTGATGATGAAACTATTAATATTATGACTTATAATTATGAAACAATCATTGCTGAAAAGTTTGAATCAATAATTAGTAGAAACATTGACAATACTAGAATGAAAGATTACTATGATTTATACATGTTTGTTAATTTAAAGTGGAATGACATTAATAAAGACACTTTAAGAAAAGCAATTATTAATACTTCTAAAGCCCGAGAAACATTAGACTATATTGATAATGCTAATAAATACATAGAATTAATTAGTGATGATTCCAGATTAAAAGCTTTATGGAATAATTATCAAAATAACTATGAATATGCAAAAGATATAGAGTTTATTGATACAATAAATGCTATTAAAGTAATTAGTGAAATTATTGTACCGGTTGCAATTTAAAGTAGAAGGAAGTAAGAATGACTAACAGATAAATTAAAATAAGAGTTGTTATGATAAATTCTGCTTTATAGAGGATACTGGAAAAATTAGGCTTCATTAGACAAAATAAAACTAGTTTAATATATTTTTTAGATGTGCTAATTGAAGATTATTAATAGACTATTACTAAAGAACAATAGTTTACACTTTAAGAAATAATAAAAATATAAGGAGATGATTTTATGCAATTAATACTTTGTGGTGGAGGTTCTGGTGATCAAAATACATTAGCAAATCAAAAGCTTAATGAAATCATTGATCATACAAGACCAATATTATATATACCACTTGCTATGAACGAAGAAGAGCATTCTTATGATAGTTGTTATGAGTGGATTCAAGGAGAGTTAGCAAATGTAGATATTCCATATATTGAAATGGTTAGAACATTTGAAGAACTTGCCTCTAAAGATTTTAAACATTATGCAGCTTTATTTATTGGTGGTGGGAATACCTATAAATTATTATTAGGTTTAAAGCAAAGTGGGGCTTTTAATAATATTAGGAATTATATCAATAACGATGGGATAGTAATAGGTGGAAGTGCAGGTGCAGTTATATTTGGATATGATATAAATATTATTGCAAGTATGGATAGAAATGATGTTAATTTAACTGATACTAGAGGGTTTGATGTATTGTCAGGAATTTCTATTTTTCCACACTATACTAATAAAAAGTCTAAACTTACTGATGATGAAAATGAAGAAAGATTAAATAAATTTACAAATTCAATTATTAATTTTTCAAAATCAATAGGGAAAGTAATTGCTATACCAGAAGAAGATGCAATTTATGTAAATAATAATAGCATTGAATTGTTAGGAACTAGAGATTATTTTACATTTGAAAATGGATTGATAAATAAATTTGACATTGAAGATAACAAACAAATAAAAAGATGATGTAGAGCATTACTCAACTCACTCAACGTTGTTTTTTTAGTAAAAAAATAATAAGATTATTAATAAATAATTAAAAATTTTATCCGACATGAAAAAAGCATAAAACGACATGAATTAGGCATAGAATAAGCTTGACCTAGTTTTGTCAAGTGCTATAATATAGTAAAATATTAAGAAATTATGTGGAGAGGAACTAGATTCTTCTCTTTTTTCTTTGAAAGAAGGTGTTATATAAAATCAAATTAAAGTAAGCACATATTTTTGATGAATTAGTAATAAGTGGTCACTATTTATAAAAGTAGTAGCCACTTTTTTTGTTGGCATTACAAAAACATTTATATATGAGTAGCCACTCCCACTTATAAAAGTAGTCATTTTTGCAAGTGCAAAAATAGTAAGACACCATTATTTTATCTTTATTTTATCAAGGATAAATAAATTTATGGTGTCGTTCTTCTTATGCTCATTAAAAATATGCAGTATTTTTACTATAAAAAACACATAAAAAACAGCAAAAGTGGCTACTCATAATTTTAAGAAAGGAAAAATAAATATGATATTTAGAACAAATAAAATTACAAATTATACGAAGATTGATAATAGATATTTAGAAGACAAAAATATTTCTTTAAAGGCTAAAGGATTATTAACTTTAATGTTATCTTTACCAGATAATTGGAAATTTAATGTTAATGGTTTATGTCTTTTATGTAAAGAAAGTAAAAATGCAGTTAATAATGCAATAAAAGAATTAAAGGATAATAAATATTTAGAGGTAGAAAAAACTTATGATGAAAGTGGGAGATTTATTTATGAATATATCATTTATGAATATCCAGATGAGCCAAAAGGATATTTCGATTTACCATAACTGGATAATTAGATACTATTAATAACTAATATATTAATAAATTAAAAATAAATAGATAAAGTTGATAAAACAAAAATTTAATTTTTTAATAAAAACCTCTTGAAAATTCTATTTTTTTAAGTGATAAATATTAAAACAAAAAATTAGTTTATTGATACTTAATTTAACCTACAAGAGGTTTTAATATTGTTCATAATCAGTTATTAGTATAAAAATTTAAAGCCTCTTAAAATGGCTTAAATTAAAAATGAAAGGATGTGCTTAATATGTATTTAAAAAATGCAACTAATGAGGTTAAAAAAATAACAGAGAAAATAATTGAACTGGATAAGGAAAATAAACTTAAATTTATCAGTTATGTTTTAAACTTATGGAATAATAATCAAATTAATAGTTTAAATGAAACTAACCCTGATTTATTAGATGATAGTATTTGTATTGATATATTTAATCCAAGTAGTATTGATTACTATTATTTAGTAATTAAACTAAATGAATATTGGAATTATAAATATAAACTTTATCAGCTTTATCGAAAAGAATATAAAAGTGTAATAACTTTATTTGAAAAGTTATCTTTTAAAGAAAAGATAGATGTACTTGCAGAAATATTTTTAATTTTAGAACATGATGAATTATTACCAGATAATGTTGATGGTTATGAAATTGCTAGAATGATTACAAAATATTAAATATTGAAAAACTAAATTGTTATTTGAAAACTTAATATTTTCGGATAATGGTTTAGTCTAATTTTGTCCTTATAAGGTATTAAGTTTTCAATTTTTGTAGAACTTATTACCTTAAGTTCTTTTTTAGTTTTTATAAAAATAAACTTAAAAGAAAGGACAGAGTATATGGAAATTACAAATAAAATTCCATCAAGAATAATTGAATTAGAAACAAGTATTAAACTCCTTGAATACTTAAAAAGAAAAAGTGTTATAGATGATGGAATGTATAACTTTTGTATTAATAAATTAATGAATAAACTTACTTTAGAAAAGAGTAAGATAGATGATGATTATATAAATAATATAAGTAATTACAAAATATTAACTTAGGAGGCGTTACCATGGACTTATATACAGTTAGGAATAACATTATGAAAGGCATTCCCTTGCAAGAATTAAAGCTAAATGTTTGCTTTTATGCCAGAGTATCGACAGATAAAGATGAACAGTTACACTCCCTATCTGCTCAAGTATCTTTTTTTAATGATTATATAAGTAAAGTTCCTAACTGGCGTTTTATAGGTTCCTATATTGATGAAGGTATTAGTGGAACATCAGTTAAAAAACGTGAAGAATTTTTAAGAATGATAGAAGATGCTAAAAATCATAAATTCGATTTAATATTAACGAAAGAAATATCCAGATTTTCAAGAAGCACTCTAGACAGCATCAAATATACAGAGGAGTTACTACAAAATGGTGTTGGTGTCTATTTTTTAAATGATAATATTAATACTATACTACCAGATTCAGAGCTTAGACTAACTATCATGTCATCGATTGCCCAAGATGAGGTGCGAAAACTATCCGAAAGGGTATCTTTTGGTATGAAAAGAAGCATTGATAGTGGTACTGTGTTAGGTTGTTCTAATATTTATGGCTATGTAAAAGATAAAGGAAAACTAGTAATCGACGAAAAAGAGTCAGAAATGATTAAAATCATCTTTGATAGATATGCCAATACCACAGACGGTTTATCTAAAGTATCAAAGTATTTATATAGCCTAGGTTATATAAATAAAAAAGGTAAAAGGATAGATACAACAATACTTACAAGAATTATTGAAAATCCTAAATATAAAGGATATTATTGTGGTCATAAAACGAAAGTGTTAGATTACCGTACAAAAAAGAAGAAAAAATTAAATGAATCCGATTGGATTATTTATAAAGATTTTGAAAATGTCCCACCGATTGTATCAGAAGAACTATGGGATAGAGCTAACAAAAAATTAAAGGAAAGGCAAGATAGTTTTACAAACAGAGCCGTAAATAAAAAAGTATTTCAAAATAGATATACATATTCCGGTAAAATTTATTGTGGGGCTCACAACTTAACTTATCATAGATCATCGGCTGGTAAAAGAAAAAATAATCCAGTATGGGAGTGCCAAGTATATAGAAAAGAAAGTTTAAAAGGTTGCTCTAATCCTAGAGTATTTGAGTATGAATTAGATATAGTTTTTAAAGATATGTTTAAAAAATTATTGAAACGAAGAAAGCATATTTTTGATGATATATTAAATGAGTGTAAGAATTATTTAGAAACAAATAATAATGAATCTGAAATAAAAAATATCAAATCCAAAATTTTAATGTTTAATAATAAAAAAAATAAGCTACTAGAACTTGTTATGGAAGAATACTTATCTAAAGAAGATTATAAAAAACAGATAGATTTAATTAATGAAGAAATAACTACATATCAAGCAAAATTAAATGAATTACAAAATAACAAGCAAGATAAAAACTATATAGAAAATAAAATTAATGAACTAAAAGAAATGTTAGATAATTGTTTAACTGATGATGAGTGTTTCAGAGATGTATTTAATGAATTAATTGATAGAATCTATGTTTATAAAGAAGAGAATAAAAAGATAAAACTAGATATTTATATAAAAACAGGAGAAAGCATAAATATATTCTCTGATAACTTGGGTAGAAAGTTTCATTTAATAGACGACGTTACAACAAGTAACGGCTGTATCTTCCATAGTAAATGGTGGTAACCTTTATAAACCTTATGTAGTAAAGGGAATACTAGAGCCTGAAACAAATACTATGATTCAAGAAAATAAACCAACTTTAGTTAGAAATACCATTTCAGAAGCAACTAGTTTAAAAATGCGTAGAGCCCTAGAAAGTGTTGTTGCTTTAGGTGGAGGAAAAGCAGCATATATTGATGGATATCGTGTTGGAGGTAAAACAGGAACAGCTCAAAAAGTAGAAAATGGTAGATATTTAGTAGGAAACTATATCATGAGTTTTATGTCTGTTGTACCTTCTAACAATCCACAAGCAGTTTTATATATAGCTCTTGATAATCCTAAAAATACAGCACTACTTTCCAGTTATACAACTACTCCTATTGCTAGACGTGTATTATTAGATATTATTGATGCTTTAAAAATAGAAAAGCAAGAAGGTCAAATAGAAAAAGATTATACATGGGAAGATAAAGTTTATTATGAAGTACCAAATGTAGAAGGTCTAGAAGTAAAAGAAGCTAAGAAATTATTAACCAACTGGAAAATAGAATATGCAGGAAGTGGCAATAAAGTAATCAGTCAAAGCCCTAAAGCAGGTGAAAGACTAGCAGCTGATGATACTATTGTCTTAATGTTAGGTAACTAAAAGATCTAGTTTTTGCTAGATCTTTTCCATACTTTAAAAATAATAATTCCGATAATAACGAATCCATCTAAAATAATGATAGCTCTATACATAAGAGGTGCTTTATAAGTTAAAGTATATGTGTTTTCATTGCCTATAAATTCTATTAGTCCAAATTTATTTTCATAAAACTTAATTTTCTTATTGTTGGAATCTCTTAATTCATATCCAACATAATAAATCTTTGGCAGTTCAATCTTTTGCTTATGGTCTGTTTCTATTTCAAATTTTAAAAATCTACTACTATTTCTTGTAATAGTATAAACACAATCATCACATTTAATTTCTCTTTTTTTACTATTAAAATAATCTAAATTTTCATTAGCTGAAATAGGAAGATATTCTCTTGAATTACCCATACCAAAATTATAATCTATATCAGAATCTAATAAATAAGTATAATTCATCATACTTTTAATAAATGGTATTTCAGTAACTATTAATAAACAAGTAAAAATAATAGTAGTAATTTTTAATTTTTTAATACTTAGTTTAGTAAAACAAATTGGGGCAATAATACTAAGTGATACTGCTATAAAAGTTTGAAGTCGCCATGGAAATTGTATCATGTAGAAGAACTTTGGTAATAAATTCCAAGGAAATACTTTAAGACACATAATAAAATTAATTAAAAATAATATAATAAAATAGTATAAGTTTTTATTTTTATTTTTATCTTTAATAATGATAAAACAACTGATTAAAGAAGTAATAATTACTAAAATATTAGTAAATTGTGGAACTTCCCAACTATAATCATTTAATGGAATAATAAAACTTTTTAATGATAAAGTAGAAGCATTGATATCTTTTATATTAGCCATATAACCATCAGTAAATACCGAATAATTACCACCTATTTTTTGACTAACTAATAGTGTTAAGAATGGTAAGACAATCATACTTACTATAGAAATTCCTTTTAATAGTTTTAAAATGTTTTCTTTTTGGAATAATTGCTTATAGAAAAATAGAGCCCATATTACTATAAATAAAGTAGCATATAAAGACATAACTAAGTGTGAAAGAATAAGACCGGAATAACTAACTACAAATAAAACTAAATACTTTTTATTATTGATTAAACGGTTTAAACTAAGGAGTATCATAGGGAAAAATAGAAAAATAAATATTTCATTATAACTACTTCTAACAATCATATCACCCATACGATAAGGTGTTAATAGATAAATAATAGAGCTAAGTAGTGAAGTATATTTATTTTTAGTTAAATCAAAAGCTAAATAGTACATGATAATTCCTGATGATATAGAAACTAATAGATACATAAAAACTAAACAGTTATCAGCACCAAAATCAAGAAATCTAAAAATTCTATTTACATATCCACCAATGTAATGTGGTAGTGGTGCATAAAATAAATGAGTTCCATATCCTAAGCCATTTCCAATAATATTGCTAATCTTTGGAAGAGGATTAGTTAATCTCATAGTATTACTAATATCTTTTATATTAGCTAAATGAAATCGGGTATCATGACCTAATACATTACTTTTGACTAATAAAGGAAATATTGATAGAACACTTATGATAATAATAATGAATACTATATGCCTTTTTTTCATAAAATCACTGCCTTTTAATATAATTATACTAATTTTTAGGAATTAAACAAATTATATTTTAAAGTAAAAAGTTATTTATAAATAATAAGAGTAGATAAAGAAGGAAGAACTCATAGATATAATTAATAAAATAAATAGATAAGGAATACGATTTTGTATTCCTTTTAGTATAATTGAAATAAGGTATCATATAATGAATTAACGAGATGGTATTACTATATAGTGTAAAATTTTGTATATTGATATAAATGTTCTTCGGTAAAAAGTAAAAGTGTAGTATAATGTTTAAAGAAACAGGAGTGATAATATGCTAATTCTAACAAAATCAGTATTTGCGATTATGATTGGCTTTTTATGTTCTGTAGTATTAGGTCTGATTTTAATACCAGCGTTAAAAAAATTAAATGTTGGTCAAAGAATTAGTGTATTTGTAGGAGAAAGTCATCGTAAAAAAGAAGGAACACCTACAATGGGTGGCTTGATTTTTATTTTTTCTACCTTATTTACAACTTTCCTATTACTAATTACACATAAAATTGAATATACCACTAATTTAGGAATTGTTTTAGTTGTTTTTATTGGTTATGCCATTATTGGTTTTCTAGATGATTATTTAAGTATTAAAAGACATAATAATGAAGGATTAACCGAAGTACAGAAATTAATAGGTCAAGTTATCATAGCTTTAATATTTTTCTATATGTATATTAGAAATGGTGGTCAAACAGCTTTAATTGTATCAACTTTAGGAATTCATATTGAAATGGGTTGGGTATACGGTTTATTTATTCTTTTTCTATTAGTAGGGGGATCTAATGCTGTTAACTTAACAGATGGTCTAGATGGGTTAGCTGGAGGATTATCGGCAATTGCCTTTATTGCATTTAGTTTAATTTCTATGGTTGTTGGTTTTGAAGATATGGGAATATTTACCTTTATCTTAGCAGGAAGTATTTTAGGATTTTTAGTTTTTAACACTTATCCTGCTAAAGTATTTATGGGAGATACTGGTAGTCTTGCCTTAGGTGGTGTTATGTCTACAATTGCGGTACTTACTCACCGTGAAGTAACTTTAGCAGTAGTAGCAAGTATCTTTATTATTGAAACATTAAGTGTAATTCTACAAGTATTTTGGCTTTACGTATTTAAGAAGAAATTATTCTTAATGACACCACTTCATCATCATTTTGAAAAACTAGGTTGGAAAGAACAAGATATCGTTAAATTATTTTGGGTTGTTGGCTTAGTTCTAGCAATGGGTGGTATTTTCTTTGGAGTATGGTTATAAAGAAAGAGTGATGAGATGAAAAAGCGAAAATTTGACTTAGTTCTTTTTATCGCTGTAATACTCTTAATACTATTTGGACTCATAATGATTTATTCTGCTTCTTCTATTTGGGCAGAGTATAAGTTTCACGATAGTTTTAAATACGTGAAACAACAGTCATTATTCATTATAATAGGAATCGTACTAATGATTACAATATCAAAACTAGATTATTCATGGTATTATAAAAAGACAAACTTAATTTTAACTGTTTGTCTATTTTTATTGGTTTTAGTTTTAATTCCAGGTATTGGTAGTGTCAGAAATGGGAGTCGTAGTTGGTTTGGTATTGGTTCTTTTGGAATTCAGCCAAGTGAATTTGCGAAACTTGGACTCATTATTTTTACGGCCAAGTATTTATCAAACAATAATAAATTTTTAAAAGATATTAGAAAAGGCGTTATTCCTATTTTAATTGTTTTATTTACCGTCTTTGGTCTAATTATGCTACAACCTGACTTTGGTACAGGAATGATTATTGTAGTAAGTATTTTAGCTATGTTGTTTATTGCTGGAGTAAATATTAAATTTTTTATTGGTTTAGGTGTTTTAGGAGTAGGGGGAATTGTTTTTCTAATTTTAATAGCACCTTACAGAATGGATCGTATTACTTCTTTTATCGATCCATGGAAAGATCCACTTGGAACAGGATTTCAAATTATTCAAAGTTTATACGCAATAGGTCCAGGTGGACTACTAGGACAAGGTTTTTTAAATTCTAGACAAAAACAATTTTATTTGCCAGAACCACAAACAGATTTTATTTTTTCTATTATTAGTGAAGAGTTTGGTTTCTTAGGAGTAGTTATCGTTAGTGCTTTATTTATTACTATTTTATATCGTGGAATTAAAATTGCCTTAAGCTGTAAAGATAGTTTTCCAAAATACTTAGCTTTTGGTATGATATTTCAGATTTTAATCCAAGCAGTCATGAATCTAATGGTGGTAATTGGCTTAATTCCAGTTACAGGTGTAACCTTACCATTTTTAAGTTATGGTGGCTCTAGTTTATTAATTACATTAGTTAGTATTGGAATACTACTAAATATTAGTAGGTATCAAAAATAAAAGATAAATCTTTTGTTAATTTTTTGTAGATATCTATTTGCAGTAGTAGTTACTTTTTTTTATCTGAATAGTAATTTAAAAAAATCAAATAAAAAGATTGAAAAAGATAGTGGCAATACTGAGATTAAAACAGAAGAACAAAATAAAGATTCTAATTTAGAAATTGAACAAGTTGGAAATCAATCTGATAGTGATAAAGAGAATACAACTAGTAATTCTTCTGAAAATTCATTATCTACAGAAAAAGATAAAACAAATTCTAATCAAAAAAATAATAGTAATAATAGTAATAGTGACACAACTGTGAAACCTAATAACAATAACAATAATAAATCTGATACTAATAAAAATACCAATAAAACAGATACTAATAAAGAAAATAATAGCACTGGTTCTTTAACTAATCAAAATAATAATGCTAATAAGCAAGAGACTAATAAAGTAGAAAAACCAACGCCTTCACAAACACCATCACCATCACCAAAAACACAAGAGCAAATTAATAATGAATACAGAAATCAAATTCGAGCAAAATATAATGTTTCTATTGGTTATAAAGATGAGTTAGATGGTAATTATGCCAATGATTATGCAATACCAACTAAAATCTATGATGATGATGAAATATATAGTCATTTAAAAAAAATAGACAGTGCTTTAAGCAAATATCCTAGTTCCTTCTTTAAAGAAATTAAAAATAAATGGAAACAAGTTACTATTTATTTAGTTAAAAGTATAAAAGAGGGTACTGCTGGGTTAACAGATAATAGAAATCCTAATACAACCATTATTTTACTGGATACAGGAAGTTATTTGTTTGAAAGCACTCTACATCACGAAATGATGCATTATATAGACTGTTATTTAGCAACTATTATTGGAGCTAGTGCTTTGGAAAATAGTATGGCAGAGTTTAATCCTCAAGGATTTGTTTACGGAAATCAAAATAATGATTATGTTTACTTTTTTTCAAATCCATACTATTTTATATCTAGTTATTCTAAAACAAATTATAAAGAAGATAGGGCAGTTATTTTTGAAGATATGATGTTCAGAAGTTTAAAGAAAGAATACTATGTAAAGGGTAATCCTATCAATGAAAAAGCTAAAGTAATTAGTAAGCAGTTAAGTACTTATTTTGACTCTGTTTCTGATAATGTAGTAGAACATTGGGAAAGATTTATTGCTTGGTAAAATGTGCTTTTCCGTTCATTTTCGTTCGTTTTCGGTAAAAATTAACTGAAAGTAGAGGTAAAAATACCGAAAACGAACGAAAATCTACAGAAACTTAAAAAAATAAACATTTTAAAAAAAAATACTTTAAAATAAAAAATGTAGCAAAATGCTACATTTATTTCATTTCTTCTAACTCAGTTGTTAAAGCTGGATAATATTCAATAATATCAGAAAAATGACAATTTAAGAAATTACAGATTCTAGCTAAAACAATAATATCTAATTTTGTAAGTTCTCCATTAATAATTCTTTGAATTACTTTAAAATCAGTATTTGTTTCTCTCATAAGTTTATTCTTACTAATATTTCTATTTCTTAATATATCATTTAATTTAAATAAGTAATAACCATCTTCAATATTAACTTTTACCATTACAACACTTCCTATGGTAAATTTTACCAATTAAACTAGTTTATTGACTATTGGTTGTATAACCATTATAATAATAATTGAATAAGAAAGGAGTTTATATGGATCAAGAAATGTGTATGAAAATAGCTGATGATATCACAAATAAACTAATCAAGCTATGTAGAACAAAAAAAGTCAAAAATAAAACCATTTTACAAGTCTACAGTGAATTATTAGAAGAAAAATATAAAGATTATCACTATGATATCTTATCTTATATTCCTGGAAGATTAGCAGTAAAAGGTTATGAAATTGTAAACGCTAATTATTTTGCATTAAAAAAATATTAGGCAAGTTTTTGTCTAATATTTTTTGTTGCAGTTTCACCTTTAAACATATATTGTTTAATTTTAGGTTTTTCTAATTCTTCTTCTACGGTACTAAAAGTAGGGTAACCATTTAATGTGAAATTTTCTAAACCCTTTCCTTCATAACGACATTTACGGAAAGCAAGAAGTGTTTCATCATCCATATTTTCTATATAAGAAACCCAACTATAATACCAAAAATAAAAGTTATCTGTCATATTAACACTACCATCATCTAATAAACAAGTATCTGTATTAAAACGATTTGTCTGTAAGATACAACCATCTAACATACTTTCAACTTTTTTTAAACTTTCGTCGTCTTTAATGATGTAAGATGCCATTTTAGCTTTTTCTAGGAAATATTTAGCTGTTTCGGTATCGCCAATATTTTTATAATTATTAGCTAGTTTTTGGTAATATTCTCTATTACGGTAATTACTTAAAAGTTCATAATAATGATTAACCTCTAAAAATACTTGAACTTCTGAAACCTTCTCTAAATAATCCATATTTGGTACTGCTTTTTTACTACTACTGCTTTTACTTAACATAAAATCTCTCCTTCATAAAAAATAGAAGTACTATATAAGTACTTCTTACAACGGCTATAAATATAACACTAAAACGGAGAAAAGTCAACTATTTTATGGCAATTGCCTAGAAATTTAAAAAATAATGAAAACACTTATAAAATAAGCATGAATTAAATAATAATATTATTTTGAAAATGAAAACTTTATAGTAAAAGTCCCTAAAATTCTATATATTTCAAAAAAATAGAAATCATAATATAGATAATATTTCGAGAGTAGATATTTTAATTAATAAAATTTTGTATTTAATACTTAGCAAAGATAACAGAAATTTGGTACAATAAAGTTAAGAAATTAATTATAATGAAACTAAAATTCTTAACTATTTTAATTTTATTATAATTAGTAGTAATAAAAATGGCAGTAGGAGAAAAAATGAAAAGATTATTAAGAATTGGTTTTGATATATTTATAACTTCGTTTACATCAATAATATCTTGGTTTTTAATTGGAATAATTATTGATAAAAATTTAACTAATGTTTTTTCTTTAACATACCCGTTACAGTGCCTTATGGGAATTATTGTTTCAATATTTGGTGTTGGAGCAAATATATGTGTACATAAAGATGGGAACAAAAATGCAGCAGATAATGGAATTTTTTTAGGATTAATCATAAGTTGTGTTATTTTTGGATTTATTGCAATAAATTCAAAATATTATATTAATTTTATGAATATGAAAGAAGATACATATCTAACTTTTTGCAATTATTCGATTATTCAAATTTTATTACAAACTATATTACAGTTAGTTATAACAAAACTATACTATTTGGAACAAAATAAGCAAGCTAATTTGGTTGTGATTTTGTTTAATACAATAAACTTTTTTGCATTAATAATAACAGCACTAGTAAGCAATAATCAACTAATAACATCACTAGTAACTTTACTGGTGTTACTAGTGTTTGACTTAATTTTATTATTCAAATATATTGATAAAATAGATTTTAAATTAAATTTAAAGAACTGTTTTAAATATGACGCTGTTTCTTGTTCTATTAGTATTATGTTTTTCATAATATATTTATTTGGTTTTAGCAGTTCATTTTCTTTTGGAGAAAAGTATGTTGTAGCTATAACATTTACAACATTAGTAACGGATATACAATGGGATATGTATAGTGCAATTAAAACAGTTGCAAAAATAGATATTGTAAAGAAAAAATTTGATTATACATATCATTTTAAAAACGCTTTAAAGTTTATACTTATCCTAGTAGCATCAGTTCTATTAATGAGTATTATCATGTATCCAGTTTATAAACCTCAAATAACGATAGTTTCAATTTTTATACTATTACATTTATATGATTTTTTAATAACGCCATTTAAAAATATAAAAATTTGCTATTTAGAACTGGAACAATCAACAGTTAAAACTACTGTCAATACAATAATTGCATATGTTTTGAGAATAATAATTTCATTCTTGCCAACACCATTTTGTACTGTTTTTGGTCAAGTTTGTTCTTCCACATATGAATTTATATATGCAAATATTGCTTATAAAAAAGTATGAAAGAAAAATTAATGACTTTCGCATCATTGCTTTTATGGATAATGTAATTTAGACTTTTCTAAAATAAATTTATAAATATAATAAAATTACTTTCTAACAATTGTCATACAAATATTTTGACACATTATTCAACGAATGCAGATAAAAACACTTTTTCTGTCATATAATTATGGTATAATGTAGATGGATGTGAAAGAAATGAGAATTATAGTAAGTGCTGGAGGTACAGGAGGACATATTTATCCTGCCTTAGCGATTATTCATAAAATTAAAGAAAAAGAACCAAATAGTGAGATTCTCTATATTGGTACCAAAGATAGAATGGAATCTACGATTATTCCTAATCAAAATATTCCTTATTTTTCTATTGACATGAAAGGACTTAACAGAAAAAATCCTTTTAAAAATATAAGTGTTTTAAAAAACTATGCTAAAAACATTAAAATATTAAAAAAAGAAATCAAGAGATTTAATCCAGATATCGTAATTGGAGTAGGAGGTTATGTAACTGCTCCCGTTATTTATAGTGCGAAGAAACTAGGGTATAAGACATTCATTCACGAACAGAATTCAATACCAGGTTTATCAAATAAATTCTTATCTCACTATGCAGATAAAATTGGAGTAAGTTTAATAGATTCCATTTCTTATTTTCCAAAAGAAAAAGTAGTATATACAGGAAATCCTAGAAGTGAAGAAGCTTATTATGCAAAAGAAATTTCTAAAAAAGAATTAGGTCTTTCTTTAAGTAATACTAAAAAATTAGTTTTAATCGTAATGGGTTCTTTAGGTTCTACTACTATGAATGAAAAATTAAAAGATACTTTACCACTATTTAAAAATAAAGACTATGAAGTTGTGTTTGTTACTGGAAAAGGGTATTATGAAGAATATAAAAAAGTAGTAACACCATCAAATGTAAAAATTGTTTCTTATTTAGATAATATGACTCAGGTATTAAAGAAAACAGATTTGATAGTTTCTCGTGCTGGAGCTAGTAGTATTGCTGAAATTACAGTTTTAGGAATTCCTAATATTTTAATTCCTAGTCCTTATGTAACGCATAATCATCAATTTAAAAATGCAAAAAGTCTTGAGAAAAACCAAGCAACTGTTATAATAGAAGAAGAAAGTTATGATAAAGAAGTATTAGTAAACACTATTGATAATATTTTAAATGATCCAATAAGATATCAAGAATTTCATAAAAATGTTAGTAAAATGGGTGTAAAAGATAGTGCTACTAAGATATACAAAATACTAAGAAATTTAATAGATGGTGATAAAAATGATAGAATTAATTGAAGAGTTAAAAAAGTTAAATATAGGAAAAATTATAACAGATGTTTCCTTAAAAAACTATACAACTTATAAAATAGGTGGTACTGCTAGAGTTATGGTTTTTCCTAAAAATACAGAGTCATTAGTTGTTTTAATAAATAAGTTAAAAGCCTTGAAGATAAAATATATGGTCTTAGGAAATGGTTCTAATGTTTTATTTAGTGATGATATATATGATGGTGTTATTATTAAATTAGATGAGTTAAAACAAATAGAATTTAAACAAGATAGAGTAGTAGTAGGAGCAGGAGCTTCTTTAATGAAAGTTGCTTATCAATCATTTAGGCGTGGATTAACTGGTTTAGAGTTTGCAGCAGGAATTCCAGGCTCTATTGGTGGCGCTATTTATATGAATGCTGGTGCTTATAAAAGTGACATGGGTTATATTGTATCTAGAGTAAAAGTGTTAACTCCTAAAATGACAGTTATTACGATGGTAAATAAAGAATTAGACTTCCATTATCGTACTTCTTTTTTTAAAACTCATAAAGATTATATTTGCTTAGAAGCAACCATTCAACTTCAAAAAGGAGAAAAAGAATTAATTGAACAAGTAGTAGCAGATAGAAAGAAAAGAAGATTAGAATCTCAACCATTAGAATACCCATCAGCAGGAAGTGTTTTTCGTAATCCACCAGATATGTTTGCAGGAAAATTAATTGAGAACTTAGGCTATAAAGGTCTTGTAAAAGGTGGTGCTAAAGTAAGTGAAAAACACGCTAATTTTATTGTGAATTTTGATCATGCTAAAGCAACTGATGTTAAAGAATTAATAGACTTTTTAAAGCAAGTGGTAAAAGAAAATTATAAAGTTGATTTAATAGTAGAACAAGAATTTATAAATTGGGAGTAATACTTATGGCTAAAAAAGTAAAGAAAAAAATAAGAATTAGAATTTTACCAATCGTAATTATAATATTTATTCTTACACTATTATCTGGTAGTGTTTATTTACTCTCTTTAATACCAATTAAAAATATTTATATTTCTGGTAATAATTATTTAAAAGATCAGGAAATTATTGAGTTAGCCAAAATTGAAAATTATCCTAGCTTTTTAAAAACAAGAACGAAAGATATGAAAAAAAATATAAAGAAAAGTCCTTATGTAAAAAGTGTAACGATTAAGAAAAAAATATTAGGAATAGTAGAAATACAAATAGAAGAATATAATATTTTATTTAGAAAAGAAGAAAATAATAAGATTGTTTTAGAAGATAAAGAAGAATTAATAGATAATGAAAAGTATCAAGTACCGATATTATTAAACTATATCCCAGATACAAAATATGATAGTTTTATAAAAGGAATGAATCAAGTAACTCCTAGTATTAAAAATCAAATATCAGAAATTAGATATTATCCTAATACGCAAGATGAAGATCGTTTTTTACTATATATGAATGATGGTAATTATGTATACTTGACACTAACGAAATTTAAACAAATTAATTATTATGAAGATGTTTTAGAAAAACTAGATGGTAAAAAAGGAATCCTTTACTTAGATAGTGGTAATCATTTTAAAATCATGGAGTAAAATGCTTAAGTTTTTGAGCATTTTTCTTTTGTTTATGAACTATTTATAGTATAATACTAGTAGTTATGGAGGATAGTTATGTATAATTATATATTAGGAATGGTAACAGATATAGAAGGTACTTATGTTGTAGTAGAAGCAGGTGGGATAGGTTATCAAGTATATACACCAAATCCTTATTCATTTGATTTAAATACAACTTGTAAAGTATATATTTATCAGTATATTAGAGAAGATGAAAATAGTTTATATGGTTTTAAGTCTAAAGAAGAAAAAGAAATGTTTTTAAAACTAATTAGTGTAAAAGGATTAGGCCCTAAAATGGCACTTCCCATTCTAGCAACTGGATCTATTTCTGGTATTATGGACGCTATTGAAAGAGAAAATATTTTATATTTAAAGAAATTTCCTAAAATAGGAGATAAAGTAGCAAAACAAATGATATTAGATTTAAAAGGTAAGATTTCAATTTCTGGAGTAGAAGCTAGTAACAGTACTAGTAGTTATGAAGAATTAATAGAAGTATTAAAGGGATTAGGTTATAAAGAAAAAGAAATCAAAGCAGTAGTTGTAAAAGTAAATCAAGAATTAAGCTTAGAAGAACAAGTAAAAGAAGCGTTAAAGCTATTACTAAAGTAGGGAATTATGAACGATAAAGTAGGTTTTATAACTCCAGATAATCAAAAGATATGGCTTGATTATAGAGAAACTCGTAATTTCTGTATCGATTTATGTTTTTTAGAAGAAAACTACCAAGCATGGTTAGAATTTCAAAAAGATTATACATATTTTGAATCTTATTTTGATTTCGTAATACTACACCTAAATTATATTTTTATAAACCCATTATTGAAAGAAAATACATATTTAAAAGGAATAAAAGATAAAATGTATTTGATAGAAACTACTGGTGATAAGGCTAATTATTCTGATATAACAGAGTTAGTTATCAGAAAAAGAAACGGAGGTAATTATGCTGATTTGGTTTCCTGCTCTGATAAAAGTTTAAATATGATGAAAATTGATACCAATGTTAAAAGATTAGATAACTGGTTAATAGATCCTAATGGTTATGCACTTATTGATAAAAGTAACGAACAGTTAGGAAATCATGAAATTACTGCTACTACGATTTTGAATCAATTGTTTTTATTAGATAGTACATTTTATTATTTATGGAAAAAAGATTATTATGCAGTTAGTTTTTTAATAGAACATTTTGGCTTTTTAAGAACAACTGCTTACCAAGATTATGGTATAATCATTGGGAATGAAGCTATATTATCAGAAGAATTAGAAAAAATTAAGGATTATTTAATAAATCATTTTAATAGTAGTTTCTATGATTTAGCGAGTGAAAAAATTAATTTGCCATTAGTAAGTCAAAAATACTATAATAAATTAGATTCGGAAGAAAGGAGAAGATAAAATGGATGAGAGAATTTTGTCAGGTGAGGAATTAGTAGAAGATGAACAAGTAGAATCAAGTATTCGTCCACTTTCGCTTGATGAATATATTGGACAAGAAGATGTTAAAAAAAATATTAAAGTTTATATAGAAGCAGCCAAAATGAGAAATGAAGCATTAGATCATGTATTATTGTATGGACCACCTGGATTAGGAAAAACAACCTTAGCTAATATTATTGCGAATGAATTAGGGGTAAATATTAAAGTGGCAAGTGGACCTAGTATTGAGAAATCAGGTGACTTGGCCGCTATATTATCAACACTAGAACCTAATGATGTTTTATTTATTGATGAAATCCATCGTATGCCATCTTATATTGAAGAAATATTGTATCCTGCTATGGAAGACTTTGTTTTAGATATTATGATTGGTGGAGAAGGAAATAGTAGAAGTATTCGTATTAATTTACCACCCTTTACTTTAGTAGGAGCAACTACTCGTGCTGGAGATTTAACCTCACCATTAAGAGATAGATTTGGTATTATTTCTAAAATGCAATATTATACCATTGATGAATTAGTAAAAATTGTAAAGAGAACATCACGTGTATACAATGTACCAATTGAAGATGACGCAGCGGTAGAACTTGCTAGTCGTAGTAGAGGAACACCTCGTATTGCAAACCGTCTCTTTAAAAGAGTTAGAGATTTTGCTTTAGTAGAAGGAAATGGCGTTATTAATTTAGAAATTACGAAGAATGCTTTAGATAGATTAAAAATAGATGCTAAAGGTTTAGATGATACTGACCATCAATTATTGCTAGCAATTATTAAGAAATTTAATGGTGGACCTGTTGGAATTGAATCTGTTGCTTCATCTATTGGTGAAGAAGTAACAACAATTGAAGATGTTTATGAGCCGTATTTATTACAGCAAGGATTTTTAAAAAGAACACCACGGGGTAGAGTAGCAACACCACTTGCCTATGAACATTTAAAAATAGAGTATCAGAATGATTTGTTTAGTTAAAAAAGAAAAATAAAAAGAAAAAAGAGGGATTATAATGGAAGAAAGATTATTAGATGAATTTAAAAAAGTTTCAGTTGAAGAATTAGTAAATAGAATAAATGAAATAGTAAGAGATAAATTTTCTATTTTAGATGAAGAAAACGATATTGAAAAATGGAATCGTGTTCCTAAATTATTACTATTAAGTAGTGATAAAAAGAAACAGGTATTATCTTTTGTGGAATTTATGGATTCTTTATTAATACCAGTTACCGAAAAAGCAATGTATGTAATTTCGTTATGTGGCTTGTTAGAATATGGAAATCTTAATATGGAAGAATATGATGATGGCAGTTTGTTTACATTAGCTAGTTTTTATGAAAATAGTACGATAGATGAAATTAAAAACACAATAGCTATCGCTAATAATAAAGATTTATTATTAGCAGTAAGAAAGAAAACGTTAGATATTGATACTAGAAACAAAATTTTAGCAGAAGTAATAACAGATATGAATACGAAAAAAATAACTGTAAATAATAAAAAAGATTTTTCTAAGTTTATGGAAGATACAATAAATAAGATTAATGAAAAAGATTATTATGATTTAGTAAAATAGAAAGAAGTGATTTTATGCAACTAGAAGATTTTGACTATGATTTACCACAAGAGTTAATAGCTCAAGTACCTCTTGAAAAAAGAGATACTTCAAGATTAATGGTATTAGATAAAAATACAGGAGAAGTAGAACATAAACATTTTACTGATATTTTAGATTATATGGAGGAAGGAGATACTTTGGTACTTAATGATACCAAAGTATTACCAGCTAGATTAATTGGCGTAAAAGAAGATACAGGTGCCGTAATTGAAGTATTATTACTAAAAGATATAGAAGGTGCTACTTGGGAGTGCTTAACGAAACCAGCAAAAAGAGTCCATGTTGGTACTGTTATATCTTTTGGAGATGGAAAGTTAAAAGCTAAATGTGTTTTTGAAGGAGAAGATGGCATTCGTAAATATGATTTGATTTACGATGGTATTTTACTAGAAATTCTAGATGAATTAGGTACTATGCCACTTCCTCCTTATATTCATGAAAAGCTAGAAGATCAAACTAGATATAATACGGTATATGCTAAAAATATTGGAAGTAGTGCAGCTCCTACAGCAGGACTTCATTTTACGAAAGAATTATTAGAAAAAGTAAAGATGAAGAAAGTAAATATTGCCTATGTAACACTTCATGTAGGTCTTGGAACTTTTAGACCTGTTATGGAAGATAATATACTAGAACACAAAATGCATACCGAATACTATGAAATGAGTAAAGAAACTGCTGATATTCTAACTAAGACTAAAGAAAATCATAAAAAAATAATAGCTGTTGGAACAACTAGTGTTAGAACTCTTGAAACTATTATGACTAAATATGGTGAATTTAAAGAATGTTGTGGTAATACAGATATCTTTATTTATCCAGGTTATCAGTTTAAAGCAATCAATTATTTAATTACGAACTTTCATTTACCAAAGTCAACTCTTATTATGCTAATAAGTGCACTAGCTGGTAGAGAAAAAGTATTAAATGCCTATAAAATAGCTGTAGAAGAAAAGTATCGTTTCTTTTCATTTGGCGATAGTATGTTAATAAAATATTAAAAAAGGAGTATAGTATGGAATACGAAAAACAATTAATTTGGATTATTCCTAATAATGAATATAGCGAAAATAATTTAGAAGATGGAAGAGGAACTTTTTTTCCATTTATGACTGGAGATAGAGATCATCGCTCTAGATGTCAAGAATTTTGTGAAGAACATAAATTATCTAATTATCCAGTGGGTGGTTCTCATGATGATTGGGGTAAATATTTAACTGAGCGTGGTTTTATTGTGTTTTTTAATTCAGGAGTAACCATTGACAACAAATATTTTTGAGCATTATATTTACCAGCACAATTAACAGAAAAGCAAATAAATTTTTTGGAAGATAGAAAAGAATTATTAGAAGAAAAGTATAATCATAATACGTCTTTTTTAGGAATTAGAGTACTTGCATCAACTCCACTCGATTATAGAAACAATGGGTTTAGAGATTTACAAATAGAATCAATTATTGAAAATTGTCCAAGTGATGATGCTATTGTATTACTTTACAAAGAAGTTAATAGTCAAAAGGAAAATTTAAAAAGGAAAAGCTTATAATATTTTAAATACAAGGGTGCGCCAGTTCGGTGCTTAATATATAATCAGTTGGGAAACTGATATGGTAA
>OGDF01001057.1_pt1 | contig 42018 bp, 30 predicted proteins | sample 1570141 | NCBI WGS metagenome assembly OGDF01 (sample SAMEA4370581, study PRJEB24528) | human gut metagenome
TGCAATCTGTGGGAGAATATCCTCTGCCAGTCTGTTCTGTGTGTTCCGTGAAATCAGTGGGAGCCTCATTAAGGCTGCGTGGGAGAAGTTTATTGCTGAAAAGAAAACTCCCACGGAATTCACGGAATACACAGAAGTTTATTGCTGAAAAGAAACTCCCACGGAATTCACGGAATTCACAGAAGTTTATTGTTGAGAAGAAACTCCCACAGATTTCACGGATTTACACAGATGTAAGCAAAATGTTCTGTGTGTTCCGTGAATTCTGTGGGAGTAAATATCTGTGTAAATCTGTGAAATCTGTGGGAGAATATTCTTTGCCAGTCTGTTCTGTGAATTCTGTGAATTCTGTGGGAGGATTTAATATTAGTGCACTGAGTGATATGTTGGTGCACTTCTTGCTCTGGCAAGCGGCAAAGCCGAGCGGAGACAAGTGCACCCCCTGGAGTGTACCCCTAAAACTTCTTCAGCAGGAACGACGGTTTTACACGGAGATAGATGCCGGCAGCGAGACTCAATTGGTTGTTGTTGCGGTACACCTTGTCGCCTACGGTGAAGTCGTCCGTGGGCAGCGTGTTGAAAATGTCAGCCTGCACGCCCCACGAGAATCCCTTGCCCAGTTCTTGCGCGTAGCTCAGCTGCGCACATACGGTGCGGTTGCGCTTCATCTGGAAGTCGCGTTCGTGAACGCCCACCGATCCGTAGAGCGGATTGCCGAAGATGCTGATGAACTTCGAGCTGTGCCAATAAGCTCCGCGCAGACAGAAGCGCCAGATGTCAGCCTCCGCCTTCACGTAGAAGCCGTTTCCCTGGTCGTAGGGCAGCAGATTGCCCGTCACCTGGCGGTAGTAAGCCACGTCGGCTTCGGCGTTCAGACGCGTAAGAATTTTGTTGTCGGTGTGCACGGTAGCTCCGATGCCAGCCGCCGCGTTCATCCAGGTCTTCACCTGGCGCTGTTCGGCGTCGGGGTTTATCTCTCCGCCGCGATGCTGCATAACGACCTGCAGCGGGAAGTAGACATGCGTGCGTCGCTCCGGTCGGTTCGCCTTGAAGCGTGTGGACAGACCGAAGGTGAACGCCTCCTGATGCGTGTCCTTGTCGAAGATGAAGCTCTCCCAGTTCACCCACATGTCGAAGTCGAGCGGCTTTCCGCGCCACAGCATCTGCACGCCCATCTCGGGGTCGGCAGACAGAGCGTTCTCCTGATTGTAGAGCGGTTCGATAAGCCGGTGGTTAGATCCGCCATATATGTTGCCGAGTATGAGGTTGAACCTTGAGTTGACCGCCAGCTGCACGTTGAAGAACGGCAGCATGTGGAATCCGGTCTGCGTCTGGTCGCCCTTCCACGTAGCGATGTCGCTGTAGTTGAGGTTCGGATACTTGTTGGCTCCCCAATAGTGGAGCATGCTTACGCCCACCTCCACGCGCAAGTTCTTCAGCGGCTGGTAGCTCACGGTAGGCTGCAGTCGGTAGCCCGGCAGCGTGTAGCCCTTCGTGAGGTAGCCCTTGTACTCGTTGTCGCGGAAGAAGCAGAGCGCGTCGAAGTTGAGACGCAGTTCGCCGCAGGCAGCCGTGTCTATGCGGTGGTCTGTCTCGAACAGCAGCGAGTCGATACGTGCGCCGGTCTGCGCTCCGGCGTTTGTATAAGCCAGCAAAGCGAGAGCCAAAGCCGCGAGTCTTGATAAACGTTTCATCAGTTTTTGTTTCGGTTTTTATTTGTTCTGTCTACATTTATTTATAACAATGCCTACGGCATTCTTGCCGTAGGCTCCTATTTACTCCTTTCCGAGTTTCTTTCTAAGCTGTTCGAGCGTGAGTCCGGTAGCCGTAACCCTTCCTTTCTCTATAACGATATTGTCGGGGAGGTTAGACATGCCGAGTCGGTTGTAGACATCTCCGTCCACAGCCTTGCCGTCGCATACGGTAGGTATGTCGCTCATATCTCTCTGTCGCAGCGCTGTGCGGCATAAGGAGCGCGAATAGTCGAGACAAACGCCGAGCACCTTCATTTTGCTGCCTTTCTCCTTCTGAATCTGCGCTACGGTCTGCAGCATCGACATGCTGCTATAGTTCCACGTTGCCCACGCTATGACGACCGCCGTGTCTGCCTTTGCGAACATGGCGTTGTTCACTTGCTTGCCGTTGATGTCGTAAGCTGCGAACTTCGGCACGCTGCCGTTGTGGGGTATGGGCGTGTGGTTGCGCACGGTCTGCTGCAGCGTCTTCAGCGCGTTGTTCTTGGGCTGACTCTCTATCATCTTATCGATAAGGAGTCGCGCTGTAGCGAAGTCGGGGTTGTCTTTCTGCAGGAAGAAGTTGCGCACTACGTACATGCTTACTATCGATTCGGGATGGTCTTCCACGAACTGCTTCGCGTACTTCTGTATCTCTGCCGGCGAAGCGTTTGCAATCTGTTCGCGCAGCTGGTTCATCAGTTCGTTGGCCTTTGTTCCCTTCACGGTCATCTCCTTCAGATGCGAGGCGTCGCCCTTTATGTCTACGCTCTTTCCTGGCGCTGCGAAGACGGGTTGCTCCGTGAAGTTTGGGAACACTATCATGAGCGTCATCTCCTTCTGACACTCCACCTTATACGTAAAGCGTCCTGCCTGCACCTTTATGGTGTCTACTCCGCCGAGACTTCCGTCCGGGCTGTATACATAAAACTCGCCCTGATTAAGGTTCAGGAGCCTTCCGTCTATCTTGAAGTGACGTTTGTCGGTTCCACATGACACCATAATCAGGGCGAGTAATGTAGCTATAATAGTTTTTCTCATTTTAGAAAAAAGAGTTTTTTAACAGAGGGTGTGCTCAAAAGCCACACCCTCTATCAAATATCTGTCAACACCCTTTGTCGGGGCATGTTAAGTCTTACTTGAGAAGCGAGAGCTCCAAGTCCTGCTCAGCGTACTGCTTCAGAGAAGGATCCTTCTGGAGAGCCTCCTTGAGGTAAGAGTTAGCAGCGAACTTGTTGCCACGACGAGCAGCCACGATAGCGTGGAGGTAGTCGGTCATAGCGTTCGGGTTCTCTACCTTGTCGAGAGTCTTCGAAGCAGCGTCGTAGTTCTTGTTCATGATCTGAGCAAGAGCAGCTGTGTTGGTGTTCTGCTTGCCGAAGTCCTTCTCAGCCTGAGCGTAGTTGCCCTTAGCGATGTTGAGTGCGCCGAGAGCCGACTGTACGTTCTCTGAGCCAGAAGCCTTAGCGATGAGACGCTCTGCGCCCTGAACGTCGCCCTCTGCGAGTGCGAGCATACCGAGGTTAGCCTGAGCCTCAGGAGCTGCAGCGCCAAGTGATGTAGCCTTGAGAGCGTACTGCTTAGCAGCCTCCTTGTCGCCCTTAGCGAGAGCGAGTGCAGCGAGGTTGTTGTAAGCGCGGTAGTCGTTCGGGTAAACCTCTGTAGTCTTCTTGTAGATAGCCTCCTGCTTAGCCTGCGAATCCTCGAGAGTAGCAGAGTAGAGAAGCTCGTCAACGCTCAGCTTTGTAGCGTCTGCGCTGTACTGCTCCTTGATCTGGTCGTCGCTGCGTCCGATTGTCTCATAGTTGATGATAAGGCGTGAGCGGCGGAGCTCAGGGAGGATGCCGTTAGCGAGTTCCTGGAAGCCAGCCGACATGTTGCGGATCTGCTGTTCGCGCTCCTGCGGGTCGGTGTACATAGAGAGTACGCGGAGGATAACCTCCTTGTCCTGCAGGTTAGAAGCTGCAACGAGCTTCTGGAAGCCGTCCCAGTCCTGAGCTGTATAGTGAGCGTCGATGTTAGCGTTCACCTTGGTCTGCTTCAATGTGTTCTTAACGTACTTCTCCGACTCGTTCTGGCGGTTGCCAGCGAGCTTGTCGTTGAACTTAACGCCGCCGTCAGGAGAAGCGTAAGCCTGAATCTCGACGTTCTCTACATTGTAGCCTTCCTTGTCGGCGTTGATCTTCTTGAGCATCTCTACGAACTCCTTAACAGAGTTGTTCTTGAGCTCGCTCTTGCGGATGTTAGCCTGATTGATGAGGAACTTGATGTTGGCCTCCTGCTTCTGAGCGTTTACGCGCTGGAAAGCGTCGGGAGCGATGCATCCGGTCTCAGATGTAACGGTATTCTTGTAGAGTTCAGATGTAGCGATAACGCCGTCAGCCACCTTCACTGAAGGTACGTTGAACTGCTTCTTGCCGATGCGTGCGTCGAATGCGAGGTACATCTCGCTCTTCTGCATCTCCGGAACGTACTTGAAGTTGGTCTTCATTGTGTAGCGTCCGCCTACCTTGTAAGAGATAGTCTGGTCGTTGCCCATCACCTTCTCGCCCTGGAATGTAGCGCTCTGGCCCTTAGCTACCTGACCATTGCCGTAGTGGAGCTCCGGAGTAACAGTAACGACAGCCTTCTTCTTCATGTACTTCTCTGGGAAAGTACCGTTAACAGTAGCCGGCACTTCGCCTGCTGTTGTCTCGAGTGGGTTAGGGATTACTGTGAAGTTGTCCGCCGAGAGCGGTCCAAGTTTCGAACAAGATGTCATGAACAGCACTGAAGCTGCTGATAACAAAAGAAGATTCTTTTTCTGCATAACTTTATGAAAAATATATTAATTGTTTTATTCTATTAGTGTTCATACATACACGCTCAATGCGTGTACTTATATTAAATAATCATTACAAAGTTAATCACTAAAATCAGAGTCGCAAAAGACGAGGGGTTATTATTATGTTTAATTAACCATACATGTGTTAATCTTACAGATAATAACAATATTTGGGGCAAAACCAACAATCCGCAAACAAAAAAAGACAACAGATGTAGTGTCTGTTGTCTTTGTGTATTGTTGCTGATAGTTTTGTCTCGGCTTAGTTGAGAGCTGCTGTGAGCTCTGCGCCTGCCTTGAACTTAGCTACCTTCTTAGCTGCGATCTGAATCTTCTCGCCTGTGCGGAGGTTCATGCCCTCGCGTGCCGGACGCTCGTTAACGCTGAATGTGCCGAAGCCGATGAGCTGTACCTTATCGCCCTCTACGAGAGCTGTCTTGATAGCCTCTACTGCAGCCTCGAGAGCCTTCTTTGCGTCTGCCTTGCTGAGCTCAGCACCTACTGCTATCTTCTCTACCAATTCTGTCTTGTTCATAATTTTCTATATTTTATTTGTTTATAAATGTTAGTTTCTTTTGTTGTTAACCAATAAAAATTGCATAACTCACACAATTCCAATGACAAATTTAGGTTATTCATTTCATAAATCAAACAAAAAACAGAAAAAAGTGCATAATTTATTGAAAAAAAAGGCGCCGAGAGCCTGTTTTATGCCTATTTACGTGGATTTTTCGTAATTTTGCCGCCGTAATTTCTGTGTTTTACAAATATATTAATGTGATATGAATAATATTCCGACTATAACGAAAAACCTTCTGATAATAAACGTTGCGGTGTTCGTCGCCACGTATTTGTTCAGAAGTTTTGGCGTAGACCTGAACAATGTTCTGGGTCTGCACTTCTTCCTCGCACCCGACTTCCACATCTACCAGCTCTTCACGTACATGTTTGCGCACGGAGGCTTCAGCCATATCTTCTTCAACATGTTTGCGCTGTGGATGTTCGGCTGTATCGTTGAGCGCACATGGGGACCGAAGAAGTTTCTTTTCTACTATATCGTGTGCGGAGTAGGTGCTGGTCTGTTTCAGGAGTTGGCACAGTTTGCGCAGTTCTATTTTATAGCAAGCGAACACCTTCCTAACTTCACATTGGCTCAGACAATGAAAGTGGCTAATGCCTATGCCGCCGGCCTTAACCCTTGGACTACCGTGGGTGCGTCGGGTGCTGTCTACGGCATACTTCTCGCCTTCGGTATGCTCTATCCCGAGGAGCGCATCTTCATCTTCCCGCTGCCTGTGCCTATCAAGGCAAAATGGTTCGTTGTGGGCTATGCTGCGATAGAGCTGTTCATGGCTTTCTCTACGACGGGCGACGGAGTGGCTCATCTGGCTCACTTGGGCGGCATGGTGTTCGGCTTCTTCCTCATACGCTACTGGCGACGCCATCCCGACATTCGCTACAGCCGTCGCAGCGGACAGCAGTTCTTCGACTCGATGCGTGCCTCGTGGGAGCGCCGCACCGGACGCAAGGACAACGGACCCGTGCGCGGCGGAGGTAATGCCGGCAGACCCGAGAGCGACTGGGACTACAACGCTCGCCGCAAGGCTGAGCAGGAGCGCGTTGACGAGATTCTCGACAAGATACGCCGCAACGGATACGAGTCGCTCACGCGTGAGGAGAAGCAGCAGCTCTTCGATGCAAGCAACCGAAAGTAAACTACACATTACTTCTGAACTGAAATTGAAAAATATAAAATCTGTAATACTTCGCATCGTGGCAGCGTTCAACGTAGTCACGGTGCTTTTTATGTTGGCTGTAGGCTACAGCGATAGGGTAGACCCTGTGGCTCATCCGCTCGTGGCTAACGTCGGACTGCTTTTCCCCGTGTTCCTCGTGCTCAATGTGGCGTTCCTCGTGTTCTGGCTGGTGTTCTGCAAGCGTGGGGCGCTGATAGCGTTGGGCGGACTGGTGGTATGTTTCGGTCCGGTGCGCACGTATACGCCGCTTAACGTGCCGTCGTCGGCGCCGGAGGGGGCGCTGAAGGTGATATCGTACAACGTCTATTGCTTCAAGACATGGACCGACTTCACTCAGTCGTCTGAGATTCTCGACTATCTCGTGCGTGAGGACGCCGACATCGTCTGCATGCAGGAGGGCGACTGTTACGGTCGGGTGCGCGAACTGGTAGACTCTGTTATGAACGCTCACTACGAGTACAGCGAGCAGCACGCATCGGACGGTCCGGAAGGCGGCGACTTGATTCGCATCTACAGCAAACTGCCCATCGTTGGACACGAGCGCATATCGGGCAAGGAGACGTATAACGCTATGGCTTACAAGGTGAAGACGGGCGAGCGCGACACTACGCTCGTCGTCGTGGCGCATCTGCAGACCACGGGCCTCTCGCCCGAGGATCGCACGCGCTTCAAGTCGATGCTGAAGGGCGACATGGAGGGCGAAGAACGCAAACAGGAGACGCGCCGCCTGTGGAGCATTCTGGGCGAGGCGTCGGCGAAGCGTGCGCCACAGGTTGACGCTGTGGCTGACTACGTGGCGAAGCATAAGGGACAGAGCATAATACTCGCTGGCGACTTCAACGATTCGCCGATATCTTATGCTCACCGCCGACTGGCTTCCGAGCTCACCGACTGCTACATAGCATCGGCTAACGGTCCGGGCATCTCGTATCATTACAACTGCTTCTACGTGCGCATCGACAACATCATGTGCTCTGAGCACTGGACGCCCTACGAGTGTCGTGTGGACAACACGATAAAGGCGTCGGATCATTATCCGATTGTCTGCAAACTCAGTCGAGTTGAGAACTGAAAGTTGAGAGTTTGTTCAGTTGAGAATTGAGAGTTTTGGTCGAAGCCACTTGTCTTATATTTGTGCGGCGTTTTAGCGCCCGTTTTCACCTTATATATTATAAAAATCTTTAAAAAACCGCCCGATTTTCCCCTAATTAAACCCTTAAACCTTTGCAAAACAAAGAAATAAAGCTATAAATTTCGGTTTAACTGAAAAAATCTGTAACTTTGCACGCTATCTGTACACACACAGCGAAAAAATAATAATAACAAAAAAATAAATCAAAAAAATGCAGAACAAAGGTATTGTAATTGTAACAGCCGTCCTTTTGACGCTTGCAAGTATCTTCTATCTCTCGTTCTCGGCTGCCACAAAATACTATGACAGCCAGGCTGCGAAGATAAAGGATCCTATCGCACAGCAGGACTACAAGGACTCCGTGAAGTATCTTGGCATCTACTCTTATCAGAAGTGTCTCGAAACACAGATAGGTCTCGGTCTTGACCTCAAAGGCGGTATGAACGTCATCCTCGAAGTGAGCGTTCCCGACGTACTCGAGAACCTCGCCGACCACAAGGTAGACGCAGCTTTCGTAAAGTCGATGAAAGAGGCTCGCGCAGAGCACGAGGTGTCGCAGAGCGACTTCATCACACTCTTCATCAACGCTTTCAAGAAGAACGCTCCGGGACGCCATCTCTCGGAGATCTTCGCTACACAGCAGCTCCAGGGCAAGGTTTCGCCCAACTCTTCTGACAAGGACGTAGAGAAGGTGCTCCGCACAGAAGTGCAGGCAGCCATCGACAACTCGTTCCTCGTAGTGCGTACACGTATCGACAAGTTCGGCGTCGTACAGCCTAACATTCAGAAGCTCGAGGGTCAGCAGGGCCGCATCATGGTAGAAATGCCGGGTATCAACGAGCCGGAGCGCGTGCGTAAGCTCCTCCAGGGTAGTGCAAACCTTGAGTTCTGGGAGACATACAACTCAGACGAAATCATCCCTTACCTCTCACAGCTAAACCAGCGCGAGGCTAACCACCGCTCTGGCGTCAAGGAGGAAGTAGCCGATTCGGCAGCTAACGACACAGCAGCCGTAGCAGCAGTCGAGAAGGCAGAAGCAAAGGCTCAGGCAAAGGCATCTTTCAAGACAAAGAAGAACGCTAAGGCAGACGACGCAGCATCTATGGCTGAGGCTAAGAAGCAGAACCCGCTCTTCTCTATCTTCCAGCCCTCGGGCAACGGCGCACTCAGCCTCGTAGGTTATGCTTCGGCACGCGACACAGCAGAGGTAAACAAGATTATCTACTCGGCTCTTGCTAAGCAGATTCTCCCTGCCGACTGCCGCCTCCTCTGGAGCGCTAAGCCGGCTGACGGTATTCAGGCTAAGAACATCTACGAGCTCCACGCCATTAAGGTGACAACCACCAACGGACGCGCTCCTATCGAGGGCGACGTAGTGACAGACGCTAAGGACCAGTTCAACAACCTCACAGGCTCGCCTGAGGTATCAATGACAATGAACTCTGACGGCGCACGCCGCTGGGCAGCCCTCACAAAGGCTAACGTAGGCAAGGCAATCGCCATCGTGCTCGACGGCACAGTATACTCTGCTCCGCGCGTAAACGGCGAAATCTCTGGCGGTCAGTCGTCAATCTCAGGCAACTTCACAATCGAAGATACAAAGGACTTGGCTAACACTCTTAAATCTGGTCGTATGCCGGCTCCGGCACACATCGTTCAGGAGGAAGTAGTAGGTCCGACACTCGGTGCACAGTCAATCCAGCAGGGCTTCATCTCGTTCATCTTCGCCTTCATCATTCTGATGATCTACATGGTAGTGATGTACGACTTCATCCCGGGTATGGTAGCTAACGGCGCCCTCCTCCTCAACCTCTTCTTCACCATGGGCATCATGGCATCGTTCCAGGCAGCACTCACAATGCCAGGTATCGCCGGTATCGTGCTCGCCCTCGGTATGGCTGTAGACGCCAACGTGCTTATCTACGAGCGCACCAAGGAGGAACTCAAGAAGGGTCTCGGCACAAAGCAGGCACTCTCGCTCGGCTACAGCAATGCCTTCTCAGCCATCTTCGACTCTAACTTGACATCAATCATCACAGGTATCATCCTCTACGTGTTCGGTACAGGTCCAATTCGCGGCTTCGCTACCACACTTATCATCGGTATCTGCTGCTCGTTCTTCACCGCAGTGTTCCTCACACGCCTCGTTTACGAGAACCGTCTGAAGCACGACAAGTGGACAAAGCAGAACTTCTCTACACGCGTGTCACGCAACTTCATGGCAAACAAGAACTTCGCGTTCATGTCGTCATACAAGACATCGTTCACAGTGTTCGGCATCGTAATCCTCATCATGCTCGGCAGCTTCTTCGTACGCGGCTTGAGCAAGGGTATCGACTTCACCGGTGGTCGCAACTACGTAGTAGTGCTCGAGAAGCAGACAGAGCCTGAGCAGGTGAAGGCAGCCCTCACACCGCTCTTCAAGGGCGCAACAGTAAACGCTCTCGCACTCGGTACAGACGGCAAGACAATCCGTATCTCTACCAACTACAAGATTGAGTCGAACAACCCCACCATCGACAACGAGGTAGAGGACATCCTCTACAAGGGTCTCCACGGCGCAGGTCTCGTAACTCAGGGCAGCGTTGAAGCATTCAAGAACCCTGACGTACGCGCAGGTGGCTCTATCGTATCGTCTACAAAGGTAGGACCGGCAGTGGCTAAGGACATCACACACGGCGCTATCATCAGCGTGCTCTTCGCCCTCGCAGCCATCTTCCTCTACATCCTCGTACGTTTCCGCAACGTAGCGTTCTCAGTAGGCTCTACAGTAGCCCTCGTCGTTGACGCAACAATCGTTATCGGATTCTTCTCATTACTCTGGGACGTAGTGCCGTTCTCACTCGAGATCGACCAGACCTTCATCGGTGCTATCCTCACCGTTATCGGTTACTCTATCAACGATAAGGTGGTTGTGTTCGACCGTATCCGCGAGAACCTCACACTCCACAAGAAGATGGATTTGCAGGAGCTCTTCAACAAGTCGCTGAACGAGACCCTCGCACGTACTATCAATACATCGTTCTCAACACTCATCGTGCTGCTCTGTATCTTCTGCTTCGGCGGTGAGAGCACTCGCAGCTTCTCGTTCGCAATGTTGCTCGGTGTAATCTTCGGTACACTCTCTTCTATCTTCATGGCTGCTCCGGTGGCTTACCTCACACTCGGTCGCAAGATCAAGCACGAGGAGGCAGCAATGGCAGAGGCTGTTGAAGTGAAGTAACAGACATCGCCTACATAATTATAATAAAAGCGCAACTCCATAAAGGAGCTGCGCTTTTTTTGTATTTCTCTACGATTTTCACTAACTTTGAATAAGTTAGGCTGCATCTCAACAATAAAAACAAGCAAGCTTGTTTTGTATTGTCTTCGATTTGCACTAACTTTGCATCCGAAAATATAAAAACATAATATAATGGAAGAGAACAAGTTCAAACGCACCACCGTGACAGCGGCTTTGCCCTACGCCAACGGTGGAGTACACATCGGTCACTTGGCTGGCGTGTATGTGCCTGCAGACATCTACGTGCGCTATCTGCGCCTGAAGAAGCAGGAAGTGATGTTCATCGGCGGTAGCGACGAGCACGGTGTGCCCGTAACAATCCGCGCACGCAAGGAAGGCATCACGGTTCAGGAGGTGGTAGACCGCTATCACAACCTTATCAAGAAGTCGTTCCAAGACTTCGGCATTTCGTTCGACATCTACAGCCGTACTACATCTAATATTCACCATAAGTTCGCAAGCGACTTCTTCCGCACGCTCTACGACAAGCACGAGCTCGTAGAGAAGACAGAAGAGCAGTTCTGCGACGAGGTGACTGGCGAGTTCCTCACCGACCGCAACATCGTCGGCACATGTCCGCGCTGCGGCGCTGAAGGCGCTTACGGCGACCAGTGCGAGAAGTGTGGCGCCACACTCTCACCCGATGAGCTTATCAACCCTACAAACAAGAACAATCCGGGTCACGGACTCGTGAAGAAAGCCACTAAGAACTGGTACTTGCCGCTCAACAAGTGGCAGGATTGGCTGAAACAGTGGATTCTGGAAGACCACAAGGAGTGGCGTCCGAACGTATACGGACAGTGCAAGTCGTGGCTCGACATGGATCTGCAGCCGCGCGCTATGACACGCGACCTCGACTGGGGTATCCCCGTACCGGTAGAGGGCGCAGAAGGCAAGGTGCTCTACGTATGGTTCGACGCGCCAATCGGCTACATCTCCAACACCAAGGAGCTTTGCGACGCACAGCCCGAGAAGTGGGGACCGTGGCAGAAGTGGTGGCAGGACCCCACATCGCGCCTCATCCACTTCATCGGCAAGGACAACATCGTGTTCCACTGCATCGTCTTCCCGACCATGCTGAAGGCTCACGGCGACTATATCCTGCCCGACAACGTGCCCTCTAACGAGTTCCTCAACCTCGAGAACGACAAGATTTCTACATCGCGCAACTGGGCTGTATGGCTCCACGAGTATCTCGTCGACTTCCCCGGCAAGCAGGACGTGCTGCGCTATGTGCTCACGGCAAATGCGCCTGAGACAAAGGACAACAACTTCACATGGAAGGACTTCCAGGACCGCAACAACAACGAGCTGGTGGCTGTTTACGGCAACTTCGTCAACCGCGCTCTGCAGCTCACAAAGAAGTATTTCAACGGCGTAGTGCCCGAGTGCGGCGAGCTTCAGGAGGTAGACCTCAAGGCTATCGAGGAGTTCAAGGACGTGAAGCAGAAGGTGGAGGCATTGCTCGACACATTCAAGTTCCGCGACGCACAGAAGGAGGCTATGAACCTCGCACGCATCGGCAACAAGTATATCACCGATTGCGAGCCGTGGCACGTAGCAAAGACCGATATGGAGCGCGTAAAGACCATACTTTACCTCTCTCTGCAGCTTGTGGCTAACCTCGAGATTGCTTTCGAGCCGTTCCTGCCGTTCAGCTCGGCACGTCTGCGCGAGATGCTCAACGTTACCGACACCGACTGGGCTCAGCTCGGCTCTACAGATCTGCTCAAGCCGGGTCATCAGCTCGGCACACCGGCGTTGCTCTTCGAGAAGATTGAGGACGAGGCTATCGAGGCTCAGCTCAAGAAGCTCGAGGATACAAAGAAGGCTAACGAGGCTGCCAACTATGTGGCTGCACCTATCAAGGAGAACGTAGACTTCGACACATTCGAGAAGCTCGACATCCGCGTCGGTCATATCAAGGACTGCCAGAAGGTAAAGAAGTCGAAGAAGCTCCTGCAGTTCACTATCGACGACGGCTCTGGCGTAGACCGCACCATCCTTTCGGGCATCGCGGCTTACTACGAGCCTGAGCAGCTCATCGGCAAGGATGTGCTCTTCGTAGCCAACTTCGCTCCGCGCAAGATGATGGGCATCGAGAGTCAGGGTATGATTCTCTCTGCCGTCAACTTCGACGGAACGCTCAACGTAACCACCGTGACTGGCAACGTTAAGCCGGGTTCGCAGGTAGGATAATTATTTCTTATACAATATAAAACAAGCCCTATACAACGATGTTTGTATAGGGCTTGTTTTATTAGGAGGCTACGGCATTCCTGCCGTAGCCACTATATGCAGTACATATTATTACGATTTATTGCTATGCCTACGGCAAGAATGCCGTAGGCTCCTACGTTTTTTTTATTTGTCGCCGAGTCCGTTCACTATTCGTGTTATGCCTTCGTTGAGCAGTTCGCTGGTACAAGCCATGTTGATGCGTATGAACGCCGCGCCTTCAGCGCCGTACATGCTGCCCGCATTCACCCACACTTTGTTCTCGTGCATGAGCATCTTCTCTATTTCGTCCGACGGGATATGCAGTTCCGAGCAGTCAATCCACGCCAGATACGTGCCCTCCATGCGCATCACCTTGCACTTGGGCAGTTCGCGAGCGAAGCGTTCCAGCAGCAAGTCGTAGTTGGCGGAGATGTATTTGCGCAGCTGCGTGAGCCATTCGTAGCCCTCGTCGCTGTAAGCAGCCTGCAGGGCTATCACGCCGAACGGGTTCACGTCGCACACCTCGTTGATGTTTATGGCGCGGTCGATGCGGTTGCGCATCTCAGCGTCGCGGCAAACGATGTTCGCAATCTGCAGTCCGGCGGTGTTGAACGCCTTCGACGGCGAGCAGCAGGTTATCGAATCGCGGCTCAGTTCGTCGGGCAGCGAACCGAACGGCACGTACTCGTTGTCGTAGAGCGTCAGTTCGCAGTGTATCTCGTCCGACACCACGCGCACGCCATACTTGCGGCAAAGCTCCGCCACGCGGGTCAGTTCGTCGCGCGTCCACACGCGTCCGCCCGGATTGTGCGGGTTGCAGAGCAGCATCAGTCGTGCGCGTTCGTGCTTGAGTTTGCGTTCGAGGTCGTCGAAGTCGATTTCGTAGCGCAGTTCCTCCTTATTATATATAAGCGAGTTGGATACCGTCTCGCATCCGTTGTTGCGTATTGAGGAGAAGAAGCAGTTGTACACAGGTCCCTGCACTATCACCTGGTCGCCGGGCAGCGTGAGCGCCTTGATAACCGCCGACACAGCCGGCACCACGCCAGACGTGTAGATGATATCCTCGCGGTTGATGTGCCATCCGTGACGCTTCTTAAACCAGCGGCACACCGCCTCGTAGTACGCCTCCGGCACACGTGTGTAGCCGAAGATGCCGTGCGCCACGCGTCGCTGCAGGGCTTCGGTGATTGCGGGGAAGGTCTCGAAGTCCATATCCGCCACCCACAGCGGAATGATGTCAGCCTCTGGCGCCGAATCCCATTTGTACGAGTCGGTGCCGCGTCGGTCGGTGGGTCTTGAAAAGTCGTATTCCATAGCTTACGTCTTTTGTTTTATGTTTATGCCCGCGTGAGAATCTCGCAGTCGGCAGGCTTCTTGATATTCTCGTCGAGTATTATCTCGCCGATGCTGTCAGCCACGATGCGTCCCGACGCAGGGTTCTTTATGCTCTTTATATGTCCGCGTATGTCAGCCTGCACGGTAGAATACTCGAACGCGCGGTCACATTCGGCGTCGAACGTGCAGTTCTCGAGCACGAGGTCCTTGGCGTAGCAGAGCGGCTGTTCGCCCGATATATGGCAGTTGACGAGTCGCAGTCCGCGCGAGTGCCATCCGAGGAACTCTCCGTTCAGTTCCGAGTCGTACACCGTCACGTTGTCCACCTCCCAGAACGAGTCCTTCGTGTCTATCTTCGCGTTGCGAATCTCTATGTCGCGCGAGTACTGGAAGACGTACTTCGCGTCCGACACCAGTCCGTTCACCTTCACGTTGCGGCAGTGCATGAACGGGTACGTACCCTCATGCAGCACCACGTTCTCCAGCGTCAGTCCGTCGATGCCCCAGAACGTCTCGTCGGCATCGTTCACGGTTACGTTCTTCAGCGACAGATTCTTCATCTCGCGGAAGAACTTCGGACCGTTTATCACGCAGTCCTCCATGTGCATATCGTCCGAGTACCATATCGCCGAGCGCGAGCCCGGAGCGAAATAGCAGTTGCGTATGTCCGATCCCTTCACGTGCCACAGCGGGTACTTGCCCTCGAAGTAGCAGTTGCGGCAGACGATGTTGCTGCACTCCTTTATGCCCGATTCGCCGAAGGTGATGCGCACGTGGTCGAGCTCCACGTTGTGTATCTCGAAGAGCGGACGCTCTCCGCCGAAAACCTTGTTACTGATCTTTTCCATAATGATTGCATGAAGTTTGAATGTTCCAGAATTTGAGTTTCACTAAGAATATAAAGCCTCTGAAGCAGAGTTCGATACACATGGCTATCCACACGCCGCGCAGTCCCATCGACGGCGCCAGCAGAGCGGCGAGCGATATGCGCACGCCCCATATCGAGACGAGGTTCATGATGCTCGGCACGAGCGTCTTTGCAGCGCCCACGAACACACCGTAGCTCACTATCGCTGCGGCGAACATAGGCTCGGCGAACGCTTCTATGCGCAGCACCTCCACGCCCAGACGGCGCACCTCCTCAGCCGGCGTCATCATAGCCATTGCTACGGGCGCTCCGACGTACATCACCACGCCCATCACAGCCATCACCGTCACGCCCAAGCCAACAGACAGCCACGCAAAGCGCTTCATCAGCTCGTGCCTGCCGGCTCCGATGCTCTGTCCGACGAGCGTCGTAGCAGCATCGGCGATGCCGTAGCCCGGCATGTAGCAGAGACTCTCCACGATTACGCCGAACGAGTTGGCGGCGATGGCGAACGTGCCCAGCGGCGCAATGATGATGGTCGTCATCACGTAAGCCGAGCACATGATGGTCTGCTGCAATCCCATAGGCAGACTGATGTGCAGCGCGCGCTTCACCACGCCCCATGTGGGCAGAAAGCGCCCCGTGTCGATGCGCAGCGACAGCTCTTTCGAGCGGAAACAGAGTATGTACATCGTGATCGACGCAGCCACCAGCTCAGCCGACACGGTGCCTATCGCCGCACCCACTACGCCCATGCCCATGCCCGGTATAGTTACTTCTGCACCAAACAGTTGCACGGGTCGGGTAGGGAAGATGAGGAAGAAGTTGAACACCACGTCGAGCGACATCATCACCACGCTCATCACGCTCGGCACAACCATATTGCCCGAACTCCTGAGCATGCCGGCGCCGAATATCGAGAACTGGAATATGGGCAGAGCCGTAGCCACGATGGCGAAGTAGGCAGAAGCCGTGGGCGTGATGTCGCTGCCGCCGCCCAGCCACACGGGCAGGAACGGACTCACCGCCAGCGACACCAAGCCTATGAGCGCGCTCACCACGAGCACCGACATTATGCCCTGTCTGAGCGTGTTGCGCGCCCGCGCAGGGTCGTTGGAGCCCAACTGATGGCTCACCTGAACGTAGAATCCGGCTGCCGCCGCCGAGCAGATGCTGCCCAGCAGCCACATCGTCGTCTCCATCAGTCCGATGGAAGCCGACGCCTGCGCGCCCATGCTGCCCACCATTGACGCGTCGATATACTGCATCATCGTCGTCGTGAGCTGCGCCAGAATAGCCGGCGTGGCGAGAAACATCACGAGTCGCGCCTGCTCGCCGAGCGTCATAGGCTTGCCCTGACGTATCATCGAGAGTAACGCGTCTTTCTTCTTGTCTGATTTCATATATGAATCTGTGTGTGTATATATACCTATTGAACTGTCTCAGTTTGCTGATATCGCAATGCGAAGTTACTACAAATTTTCATAATACACAACGCCCTTCGCCGCTTATCCGTAATAAGTATACCGAAAAAGGGAAAAAGGGTAACAGAGCCGTAACATCCAGTTCTGCAATTCTTGCTCATAGGAATAATCCTTTACATCTTCGGGTTGAGTCATCTACATCTATGGGTTGAGTCATCGGTTCGCGTACGGTGTCCGATCGGTTCGCGTACGGTGTCCGATCGGTTCGCGTTTGCCGTCCGATCAGATTGCGTCCGCCGTCCGATCGGATCGCGTCCGCCGTCCGATCAGATTGCGTTCGCCGTCCGATCGGACACCGTCCGCGAAACGATGACTTTCTGCAGGCTTTTTTGCGTTAAAACCTAATACTTTATGCGTTTTTATTTCGCTCTCTCGAAAAATAGCCGTACCTTTGCACCCGATAACAAAACATGTATAACCCTGTGGAAGAATTTGGCTGCTTGCAACCACACAAAAAAATGCTAAAACTGCAACGCTAACCGCGAATGTAAGAACGTGAAACGTAAAAGGATAACGACGGTTAGACAGCGGTAATTTGGTGTTTTTCCACTTATTTAAATTTAAAAATTGGAAAAATGAATTATCTTTTTTCTTCAGAATCAGTTTCAGAAGGCCATCCGGACAAAGTGGCCGACCAGATTTCAGACGCTTTAGTAGATCAGTTCCTCGCTTACGACGAAAACGCACACTGCGCCATCGAGTCGTTCGTGACAACCGGTCAGGTAGTAATCATGGGCGAGGTGCGCTCTAACGTCTACATCGACCTGCAGACCATCGCACGCAAGACCATCAACCAGATTGGCTACACAAAGTCGGAGTATCAGTTCGACGGCAACTCATGCGGTGTGCTCACAGCCATCCACGAGCAGTCGGACGACATCGACCGTGGCGTGAGCCGCGAAAAGGAAGAGGACCAGGGCGCCGGCGACCAGGGAATGATGTTCGGCTACGCCACCAACGAGACCGAGAACTATATGCCCGTAACGCTCGACCTCGCACAGCTCATCATGCGCGTGCTCGCCGACATACGCAAGGAGGGCAAGCAGATGACATACCTGCGCCCCGACTCTAAGAGCCAGGTCACCGTTGAATACTCTGAGGAGGGCATACCGCAGCGCATCGACACCATCGTAGTGTCTACACAGCACGACGAGTTCGACACCGACGACGAGCGCATGCTCGCCAAGATCAAGGACGACGTGCTCAACATACTCATGCCGCGCGTCAAGGCAGAGATACACAGCGAGAAGGTGCTTGCACTCTTCGGCGACGACATCAAGTACTTTGTCAACCCGACTGGCAAGTTCGTAATCGGAGGCCCCCACGGCGACACCGGTCTCACCGGTCGTAAGATTATCGTCGACACATACGGCGGCAAGGGCGCACACGGCGGCGGAGCCTTCTCTGGCAAAGACCCCTCTAAGGTAGACCGCTCGGCAGCATACGCAGCACGCCACATCGCAAAGAACATGGTAGCGGCAGGCGTTGCCGACGAGATGCTCGTCCAGGTGAGCTACGCCATCGGCGTCGCTGAGCCGGTGAACATCTACGTCAACACATACGGACGCAGCCGCGTGCAGATGAGCGACGGCGAGATTGCAAAGAAGATCGAGAAGCTCTTCGACCTCCGTCCGAAGGCCATCGAGAAGAATCTCAAGCTGCGCCAGCCTATCTATCGCGAGACTGCTGCCTACGGACACATGGGCCGCAAGAACGAGGTAGTGAAGAAGACCTTCACATCGCGCTATCACGAGACAAAGGAGATGGAGGTGGAGCTCTTCACATGGGAGAAACTCGACCGCGTAGACGATATCCGCAAGGAATTCGGAATCTAAAGAATGGTGATATGGTGTTGTGAGAGTTCTATGTTGAGGTGGTGTTATGGTGAGATGGTGAGATTTGCCTATACCTATAAAAGGTAATGTCACCATCTCACCATCTCAACACAACAACATATCATCTCACCACCTCAACAAAAAATACAAAAAACATGATAACAACCGACTCCATACATACAGAGGAGATAGTTCTTGGCGCCGACGGACTGCCCGTCGGCGCCAAGCCCGTATCCCAGCACCACCAGCTCACGCCGGCAGAAGTGCTGAGATGGCTGCCCAAGGACGCCACGCCTGCACAGCAGGACTCCGCTATCCAGGCTCACATACGCCCGTCGGAGATAACATGGAGTCAGCAGCCCGACACGCTGCACCTGCCCGGACACACACGCGGACACTCGTGGCGCGACGTCAACCTGCCGCAATACTACCGCGAGTCGTACTTCACCGGCAAGCCGTTCTTCAACCCCGACCTCTTCGGCGGACGAATCGGCGTGGCTGGCGACCCCGTGCCCTACACCATAGCGCGCGACAACATTATCACACTGCTGCTCATCTTCTGCTTCTGCATAGCGCTCATAGCATACACCAAGTCGCGACGCTTCATACTGCGACAGGCCAAGGAGTTCTTCCGACCGCCCCTAAGCGAGAACATGACCGCCGTAACCGAGACATCCGAGGAGCTGCGCTTCCAGTTCTTCCTCGTGCTGCAGACGTGTCTGCTGCTGGGTCTGGTCTACTTCTTCTACACGCAGCTATACGTCGCCGACACGTTCGTCGTCGACCACTACCAGGTGATAGCCATATTCTCGCTCACCGTCTTCGCCTACATGACGCTCAAGACGCTGTTCTACTGGCTCGTGGGATGGGTGTTCTTCAACAAGCGCAACAACGAGTTCTGGATGAAGTCAAACCTCTTCTTCCTCGGAATGGAGGGCGTATGCCTCTTCCCCGTGGTGATGTTCCAGGCTTACTTCAAGATGCCGGTACAGACCACGCTCGTCTGCACATTCCTTGTGATAGCACTCTTCAAGTTGCTCTCCCTTTACAAGTCGTACATCATCTTTTTTAGGCACAGAGGCGGTTTTCTGCAAAATTTTTTGTACTTTTGCACACTTGAACTCGCACCTCTCGCGGCGCTGATAGGTTCGCTGACAATGATTGCCAACTGCCTGAAAGTGAATTTCTAAGACAAAAGCGACCACACCCCCGAAAAATGATAAATATTTAAGCTTCAATATATAAAAATGATAAAGAAGATTCTGATATCACAGCCTGAACCGTCAAGCGAAAAGTCGCCTTACTTCGACATCGCAAAGGACTTCGGCGTGGAACTCGTCTTTCGTCCGTTCATCAAAGTAGAAGGGCTCAGCCCAAAAGAATTCAGACAGCAGAAGATTGGTCTTCTCGACTTCACAGCGGTGGTGTTCACCTCGCGCCACGCTATCGACAACTACTTCAAACTCGCTAAGGAGATGCGAATCACTATCCCCGAGGACATGAAGTACTTCTGCGTAACAGAGACAATCGCACTCTACATACAGAAGTATGTGCAGTATCGCAAGCGCAAGGTGTTCTTCGGCAACACCGGCAAGCTCGACTCGCTCATCCCCACAATGGTGAAGCACAAGGGCGAGAAGTATCTCGTGCCAATGAGCAGCGTTCACAACGACGACGTAAAGCAGCTGCTCGATTCGAAGAAACTCAACCACACCGAGTGCGTCATGTACCGCACCGTGAGCAACGACTTCACCGAGGAAGAAGCAGCCAAGTTCGACTGCAACATGCTCGTCTTCTTCAGCCCCTCGGGCATCAAGGCGTTCACGAAGAACTTCCCCAGCTTCGAACAGAACGACGTGCGCATCGCCACATTCGGACCGGCTACAGCCAAGGCTGTAACCGACGCCGGATACCGACTCGACCTCGAGGCTCCTACAAAGGAACACCCGTCGATGACAAGTGCCTTGCGCTACTATCTTGAGAATAATAAATAGGTTGAGATGGTGAGGTGTTGATATGAGATGTTGAGGTGTTGTGGTGTTGTAATGTTGACATAAGATGTTGTTGGGTTGTTGTGGTGAGATGGTGACATTACCTTTTAAGGTATAGACAAATCTCAACATCTCACCACAACAACACCTCACCATCAAATATCACCATCTCAACACCACAACACTTCACCATCAAATCTCACCATCTCAACACCACAACATCTCAACATAACACCACCACCACCTTATGACATCATCACAACAGCTCCCAAAGAGTGAGCGCATAAACAGCAAGAAGCTCATCGACCGCCTCTTCAAAGGAGGCGGAGCAAAGTCGATGTCTGCCTTTCCGCTGCGTGTGGTGTTCATGACCGAGGATGGCGACGCACACGAACCGTTCGCGCAGATGATGGTGAGTGTGCCGAAGCGATTCTTCAAGCGCGCCGTGAAGCGCAACCTTGTGAAGCGACTCGTACGCGAAGCCTATAGACGCAACAAGCAGGTGCTCATCGACACCCTCCAGACCGTAGAACAGCGCAAGACGCTCTCGCTCTGCTTCATCTGGACCGACCACAACCTGCGAAGCTACGAGGAAGTGGAGCGCAAGACAGCAAATCTGCTGCAGCGCATAGCAGAGAAGATTGGCAAGGACATGGCAGAAGAAGCCGAAAACGCAGAACAGTAATGAAAATCTCACGTTTGTTCTCGCGCTGCGTCCATTACATCTCTCGCGCACTGGTATGGCTCGCCATACTCCCCATACGCTTCTACCAGGTCTGCATCACGCCCTACACGCCGCCCTCATGCCGCTTCACGCCGACATGCTCAGAGTATGCTCGCCAGGCGCTGCAGAAACACGGCTTCTTCAAGGGCATGGCGCTCGCCATCTGGCGCATACTGCGCTGCAACCCGTGGGGAGGCTCAGGATACGACCCCGTGCCCTAAAAAGCCCCTCCCAACCCTCCCCGTCGGGGAGGGCTTAGTTAGCAGCAATAAGACCTCCAAGGCTAAGTAATAAGTCCTCCAAGGCTAAATAGTCTTCCCCAAGGCTTAGAAAGGCCTAAAGAGGCTTAGAAAGGCTTAAACGCTCCATAAAGGCGGCTTAAACGCAGCCTTAAAAGCTAAAAATAGCAATCATCAAAAAAACAACAGCAATAATGACAAAGAATTTCGTTGAAGAACTGCGCTGGCGCGGTATGCTCGCGCAGATTATGCCCGGCACTGAGGAGTATCTCAATGCCAACATGGTGTCTGCGTATCTGGGCACCGACCCTACAGCCGACTCTCTCCACATCGGTCACCTCTGTGGCATCATGATGCTGCGCCATCTGCAGCGCTGCGGCCACAAGCCCTACCTGCTCGTAGGCGGTGCTACCGGTATGATTGGCGACCCCTCTGGCAAGAGCCAGGAGCGCAACCTGCTCGACGCTGCTACCCTCTACCACAACCAGGAGGCTATCAAGAAGCAGGTGTCTAAGTTCCTCGACTTCGACGGCACAGAGCCTAACAAGGCTGAGCTCGTCAACAACTACGACTGGATGAAGGACTTCACCTTCCTCGACTTCGCTCGCGAAGTGGGCAAGCACATCACCGTCAACTACATGATGGCGAAGGACAGCGTGCAGAAGCGCCTCAACGGCGAGGCTCGCGACGGTCTTTCGTTCACAGAGTTCACATACCAGCTGCTCCAGGGCTACGACTTCCTCTACCAGTACCAGAAGTACGGCGTGCGCCTGCAGCTCGGCGGCAACGACCAGTGGGGCAACATGACCACCGGTACAGAGCTTATCCACCGCACACTCGGCAACGACGCAGAATGTTACTGCCTCACTTGCCCGCTCATCACCAAGAGCGACGGCAAGAAGTTCGGCAAGACCGAGAGCGGCAACGTCTGGCTCGACCCGGCTCGCACCACTCCGTATGCTTTCTACCAGTTCTGGCTCAACGTGAGCGACGCAGAGGCTGAGAAGTACATCAAGATATTCACCGACCTCGACAAGGAAACCATCGACGCGCTCATAGCCGAGCACAACGAAGACCCGGGACGCCGCGTTCTGCAGAAGCGTCTGGCTGAGGAGGTGACAACAATGGTTCACTCTCGCGAGGACCTCGAGACCGCTCAGGAGGCTTCAAACATCCTCTTCGGAAAGGGTACAAAGGAGACTCTTCAGAAGTTCGATGAGGCTACGCTGCTCTCTATCTTCGAGGGCGTACCCCACTTCCAGCTGCCGAAGGATCAGCTTGGACAGCCGGCTGTAGACCTCTTCACACGCGACGACGTGAAGATCTTCAACTCTAAGGGCGAGATGCGCAAGCTCGTGCAGGGCGGCGGCGTATCGCTCAACAAGGAGAAGCTCGGAGCGTTCGACCAGGTGGTTACTGCCGAAGACCTCATCGACGGCAAGTATCTGCTCGTGCAGCGCGGCAAGAAGAACTACTACCTCATCACTGTGAAGTAGTAGTTACGAAACAACGGTTAACGATATAAAATGTGGGGTAGGGCGACTCGTTCGCTCTACCCCATATATGTAAAAAAATAGCCGATTCGTTTGGCTGTTTTTACAAAAATGCGTATCTTTGCAGTCGCATTGTCCTATGGTGTAATGGTAGCACAACAGGTTTTGGTTCTGTTTGTGGTGGTTCGAATCCGCCTAGGACAACGTTTAAGGAGGCTCTTTTAGGGTCTCCTTTTTATTTGAGCAATCCTGATAAAGGAAAAATTGTGGTGGTTCGAATCCGCCTAGGACAACTTAAACGGAGACTCGAAAGAGCCTCCGTTTTTGTTTTGTAGCAAAAAAATCTACCATATCTCCCAGCATGTGTGTAACACGTTGTGGGGTAGTGGGTTGACGGCTGGTAGATAGCAGTTTTATCTACCAGCCATCTACCAGCCTGAGCAGTCATCTCCCAGCCTTCACAATTATCTCCCAGCCTCTGCAGTCGTCTGTAAGCCTTCACACCAATCATCCTCCCATCTTGTCATTTTTAATGCGGCAGAGCTAACCAAACAAGCTCTCTAATGACAATAAAAAAGGGAGACCTTCCCAGGCCTCCCTTTCTAACTTGATTTTCTTAGATTTTACCAAAATGATTTATATGCAATATTATATTAGTATATTGCCTTGTTTAGAAATCGTCATCGTTATATTTATGGTCTTTGTCGTCCTCTTCAACGAAACCGTAACCATCGTTCTTCGTGTCTCCTGAAGGAGTCCAACCACTGTTGGGACTTGCAGCCAGCATAGATATTGGTTGTATCTCTATGATGTTGATTGCTGGAGTTATATATTTCTTTTTCATATTTTTTTTACTTGATAACCACTTTCTTGTTGTTAATGATGTAGACACCCTTCGGCAGGTTGTCGGTATTGCTGCTGTTCATGCGCATGCCGTTCACGTTATACACGGCGTTTGCGTTCTGAGGAGCCTCCTCGATAACCTTGATACCGGTTGTAGAGTTGTCAGAGTCGCTCACTTTGAGTTGCAGTGTCTTTTCAGACGGAGTGGTTTCCTCCAACCAGCTGCGGTAGCTCTTTACGTTGTGTACCTTTGATGTGTGTACCATATCGCCTTTGCTCAGCATGTACGACTTGGCAGGAACCTCCTGTCTGTGCACGTACGATCCGTAGTGAGTCATTCCGGTATTGGTAGACGAGCCCGTGTCATTACACTTCATTTCTGTAGGCTGTCCTCCATAGTATATGCCAGTTACGGTATATACTGGGCCGTCGATATGCTTCTCCTTGTTGCTGCCAACGTTGTAGTTGCGGTTTACAGAATCCGGCTCCTTTGTCGGATAGATGATGTACGGAATGTTTGCCTCGAGCATGTTTCCGTTAGCATCAGGTACTACCGGTGAGAAGTATATCCAGTTTTCGTCGTACTTATCGAACTTTGCCAGCTTGGTGTCCTTGCCGAATGCCGCCGTCACCTGGTCTGCAGTCATATCAACAGGCAGGATGAGCGAGTTCCACTTGCCAGTGGTGAATGTGCGGTGGAATACCATTGTTGCTTTGGTGAGATTCTGGCGCTCGTCGTCGAGCGTTTCATCCTCATCGAGCACGAGGAACTCCTCTGGGCAGTCGGTTGATGTGCCGTCCTCGTTGATGTCGCTTGTGATAGCGATGCCGCCAATCTGCAAGGTGTTTGCCGCCTTTACCGGATTTATCTGCTCAATCTTCATCTTATTGAAAGGCATTGTTGTTACGAGCGAAACGTAGCCCTTGCCTCCAGTTCCTATTACATCAGCGCCGAGCACCTTCCAGTCGGTTAGTTCCTCCTGCTTTACATCGTCGAGGAATGTTGTAACCTTGAGCACCTTTATAAGGTCTACGCCCAGTCCGAGTGTGAGCTGGTTGGTTGCCAATACAATCTTCTGTCCCTGCTTGCTCTGTTCCTCCTCTGTAGCCTTGCCAGCGTTCTGTTGCTGGTTTACTATCTTGCCGACGTTCACCATAACGGCAGCACCATTCAAATCCACTCCGAGCGGGAACGTCATGTATGTGTTCATGTCGTTGTCGATGAGGTTGCTAATATTGGTCAAACCGCTGCCTATTGTAGCCACACTTACAATCTTTGTATTTGCGAGGTCGATAGAGGCGTCGGTATTGTCTACAGACACAATCTCTGCGCCGTAGAGAGCGTTGTTTGCAGCGTTCTCCATTGTCTCGTCGCTCACATAAGCATAGTAGACGTTGAGCTTATCGAGGTCTACGCCGAGCAGTCCGCTGCTGTAGAGTACGATTTCGTCGAAGTCGGTGCCAGCCGGCACGTCGATGCTCAAGCGTCCCTTCTCTGTCTTTTCAGAACCGATGAGACCAGCCGAGATACCGTTCCAATGGGTTGTTGCGTCGCCATATACCTTATTGCCTTTCTTCAGGAGCTGTATGTTGTACAACTTAAGAGCATCAGCAGTGAGTCCGGTAGCTTTAGAAGAAACTACGAAGCCCACCTTCATTGCGTGGTCTGTAGCGACGTTCTTTGCAAGATTAGAGCCGTCTACCGACTTTACGCCGACGATGCCCATATTGGTTGCTATTTCAACGCCTGGATTTGTATAGGCGAAGTCTGTCAGGTCAGATGTGAGAATTGCGTTAGCATTCTCAGTGCCACCGAAGATCTGAATCAGCGAACCGCCCTTATTGTCGCTCAGAGCGTACTTGTCCGCTTCGTTCTTGTTGTTTACGAGCAGCGTTACGCCGTGCTCGGCAGAGTTATAGTAGGGTGCGTAGTGTATTGTTGTCGTCTCGGTGCAACCGTCTGCTGCTGTAGCCATGAACGTATAGTCGCCCGGAACGTAGATGTTTGTCACCATGCCGGTCTGTGCGTCGAGCGAGATTTTAGAGTCGGCAGGCTGCGAAACGATGCTCCATGTGATGTTGCTCACCTTATCGCTGTGCTGCAGCTGATACTCGTTCTCGCATCCGCAGACGTTGTGGCTTGCTGTAGCCTCGATAGGGCAGTGGTGTGTAGCCAAATCGGGAGCCATGCGCACAAAGGCGTAGTATACGTTTGTTATACCCAATTTTACATCCAAACCACCGAAGAACAATTCAGCCTTTGAGAAAGGCTTTGTTGACTTTATCACCACTTCGGCTTCTTTCTTTCCAGAGATAACACCAAGTGAAAGAACATCGACGCTTACGGTGAAGCTTTCTGTTTCTATATTCTTGTTTAATAAGCCTTTCTTATTCTTGCTGTATAAAGTGATCTTTGTATTCTTACCAATGCCGAGGCTCAACAAGTCTGCTACATTGTATTTGAAACCAATCTCAGTGCCAGCAGGGAATACCTCCTGACCATCAGACGGAATAGCTTCTACATCCACTGCTATCGGAATCAGAGAAACAGCTGCAGGAACATGATTGGTAAGGTCTGTATCTATAAGCTTATCATCTGCGCTCAGCGTGATTTTTCCACGGTTATAATCCTTAGCATATTTCGCGATGCCGTTCTCCGTATTATTGGTGAGTGTGTACTCGTTTGCCTTGCCTACGAACGCATACTTTATTTTGATAGTCTTGAGAACCTCCACATTCACGCCGAACTGAACGAGCTTTATCTCGTTGAACTCGCCCGGAGCAGTTGCTACGTACGACTTGTTCACCATACCTTTGGCGGTAGGGATAGAAACGAGCGACAGATTGAGTCCGGTGATGTTCTTGCCCTGGCTGATGGTCTGAAGGTCGCCAACGGGTACGCCGTCCTTAAGGAACTGTATCTTGTAGAAACCAGCTAAATCGAGTTTCAACACACTGGCGTCGCCATCACAGAATGTAAAGCCAGCCTCTGTGCCAGCAGCGTAATAGTTCTTTTTGTCAATAATGCTGACAATCGGACTTCCTGCTACTACAGCTTCTACGGCTGAAGGGAATGAAGCATAGTCGTCAAGGTTGTCGTTGCACAAGTTCTTAAGATCCTTCAAACCTGAAGCAACCGACACACCAGCGCCGACGCTGTTTACGGTGCAGCCCGGACCTACGAGGGCTCTACGATTTTTAAGATAATTAGGAGCTGAAGGGTCTGTATCCTGATATACAGTCTTTACTTTAGTACCCCTACCATTCGAGTTTACAGCCACTGCAGGCGATGCCAACAAGAGGGCAGCTGCAATGACACACATTTTTAATGTCAATGACTTAAGATACTTCATAATTATGTTAGAATTACTAAAAATTGCATTTATCCTGAAAAATCAAATTTTACAGAAATCGTTGTCCTAAAATCTTTTTATTTGGGTAATAATCTGTTTCTGGGTGCAAAATTATCAAGCTTTTCCGAGCAACTGCGCGCTTGGTAGCCTCATGGTAGTCTTTAGGTAGATTTTTTATAATGGCAAGACGCGTATCTATCGAACAATCAGCAGTTTGTGCTGTTCACAAAAAGACCAATAGTAGATGTTATAAACAACAGTACTAAAAATTCTCTCTATATTTATATTTAAAATAAGAAGAAATTACATAACTTTGTAGCAGTTAATTCCCCCAATACTGAAACAAACGCTATGAAATTATTATTTTTAGTAATAACTTTTTGCGCGCAAGCCTTTGGAGTAGTTAAAAATTTTTTCCCCCCCCCGTACTAAAACAAACTCTCTGTTTGCACGCCGACAACGATGAGCTGTACGAACGTTTGGATTCTGTAATAGCTCATCGTACGGATTATTATGTCCAGAAGGATAAGAAGATAGAGCAGATAAAACTTGGCTCTGCATACGTCACCGACAAGGAAGCCAAGTTGCAGATGTACGAGCGACTGGTGAACGAATACTCTCCGTACATTTACGACTCGGCTATGGTGTACACGCAGAAGGGTATCAACCTGGCAAGGCACGCCAACGATTCGAATTGTTACAAGAAGTTTCAGATTATAAAGGCGCGTCTGCTCGTCTCACGCGGCTTCTATATCGAGGCAAAGGAGATACTCGACAATATCGAAGTGCCGCCAACCGATCGTCGACTCAACTACCTTTACAACTGTGCACAATGTGCGCTCTACTTCAATCTGAAACTCTCGACCCACGACACCGAGTACGGTCCGCGCTACGACCGGCTCTTCCATAAGTATATGGACAACGCCCTGCTGTATATTCCGCAGAAAGACGCGCAGTATTACTATATGAAGGGTGTGCAGCTCGCCCATTCCAACGGCGGCGTCAAGGATATAGAGGCGTGTCTGAGCAAAGCCATGTCGCAGTTGAAGCCCGACAGTTGTCTGTACGGCAAGTCTGCATTCATTCTGGCGAAGGTCTACGGCAGACACCATCAGCCGGAGCTGCAGGAGCGCTATCTGCTGCTTGCAGCCATCAGCGACGTGATGTCGGCAACCAACGAGGGCATGGCGTTGCAGGAGGTAGCTATGAGGCTATACAAACACGATGTGCGCAAAGCACAGCGGTATATCAACGTCTCGCTGAACGACGCTAACGTGTTCAGCAGCCGACCACGACGCATAGATCTTTACTCCAATCTGGACACCATACTCTCTGCCTACAACCATGCGCTGGAAAACGCAGGCAAGTGGCACATCGTACTTATGTTATCCATTATAGTGCTGTTGGTGGTGATAGTTGTAGAGACGATGCGCATCAAACGTAAAAACAACTTGATGCAGCAGAACGAGAAAAACCTGACGGCTCAGACCGAACAGCTAAGCGCCACCAACAGCAAGCAGAAGGAGGCAAACGACGAACTTGAGAAATTGAACGACGAGCTTGAGCAGACTAACACCAAGCGCGAGTATATGGCGAAAGCCTACATCAGTTTGTGCTATCTGTATATAGAGAAGCTGGAGAATCAGCGCAAGATGGTGATACGCAAGATAAAAGCCAACCAGCAGAAGGAGTTGCTGAGCATTCTCTCCTCGTCGAAGCGCACCGCCGAGGAGAACCAGACCTTCTTATCGCAGTTCGACAGCATCTTTCTCTCGCTCTATCCCTCGTTCGTCGAGGAGCTGAACACGCTGCTCACGCCCGAGGCGCAGGTAGAGCTGAAGGAGAACAACGAGCTGACGCCCAGCCTGCGTGTGGCTGCGCTGATAAGGCTCGGCATCACGGAGAGTTCGATGATAGCCGGCATACTGTCCTACTCGCCGCAGACCATATACAACTATCGTTCGGCGCTGAAGAACGGCGCCATAGACAAGGATAGTTTTGAGGAAAATCTGCAGCGGTTGTGTATTACAGCATAGCTGAAACACGATTACCGCGTAGCAAAAACATCATTACAACACAACGGTTATATTGTTACCAGTCCGCGGTAACAATATAACCGTTGTTGTTTAAAGGGATATACGTTGTAGTTTAAGTAGACAGCACGACTACTTCACTTGCACTTTGCTTGTGCTGACGCCGTCGGCGAGCTGCTATTATGAAGCTATACTCAGCTGCGCCCCGTCACTATTTTCTTTATCTCGAACAGTTTGTTGAGCGCTTCTACCGGCGTGAGGTTGTTGATGTCGAGACCGATAATCTCGTCGCGAATCTGGCAGAGCACGGGGTCGTCGAGCTGGAAGAGCGAGAGCTGCATGCCGTTGCTGTTCTGCTGACCGACAATCTTGTGAGACTCCACGCCTACGCTGGCGTTGTCGGCTTCGAGCTGCTTCAGTATGTGCTCGGCACGCTTCACGACCGAGCGCGGCATACCCGCTATTTCAGCCACATGAATACCGAACGAGTGCTCCGATCCGCCGCGCATCAGCTTGCGCAGGAAGATAACCTTGCCGTCAAGCTCCTTCACCGACACGTTGTAGTTCTTTATGCGCTTGAAGTTCTTCTCCATCTCGTTCAGCTCGTGATAGTGAGTGGCAAAGAGCGTGCGCGCCTGCGCCTTCGGGTTCTGGTGAAGATACTCCACGATAGCCCAGGCGATGGAGATGCCGTCGTAGGTAGACGTGCCGCGGCCCAGCTCGTCGAAGAGCACGAGCGAACGCGGCGTCACGTTGTTAAGGATGTTAGACGCTTCGGTCATCTCGACCATGAAGGTCGACTCGCCGAGCGATATGTTGTCAGACGCTCCGACGCGGGTGAATATCTTGTCGACGACACCCACATGAGCCGAGTCGGCAGGCACGAAGCAGCCCATCTGCGCCATGAGCGTGATGAGCGCCGTCTGGCGCAGCAGCGCCGACTTACCAGCCATGTTCGGACCGGTGATTATCATTATCTGCTGCTGCTCGGTGTCGAGCTCGATGTCGTTGGGCACGTACTCCTCGCCAAGCGGCAGCTGCGTCTCGATGACGGGGTGGCGTCCGGCGCGTATCTCGAGCACGTTGTCGTCCTCAACCACAGGGCGCACGTAGCGGTGCTCCTCGGCAGTCTTTGCGAACGAGAGCAGACAGTCGAGACGCGCCACGATGTTGGCGTCGGCCTGAATCTGCGGTATGTACGCCTGCATATCGGTGACAAGCTCGGTGAAGAGACGGGTCTCGAGCACCAGAATCTGCTCGTCGGCACCCATAATCTTCTGCTCGTACTGCTTCAGTTCCTCGGTGATGTAGCGCTCGGCGTTGGCAAGCGTCTGCTTGCGTATCCACTCCTGCGGCACCTGGTCCTTATACGTGTTGCGCACCTCAAGATAGTAGCCGAATACATTGTTGTAGCCCACCTTCAGCGACTGTATGCCGGTCTTCTGCGCCTCCTCCTCCTGAATCTTCAGCAGATAGTCGCGACCGCCGCGCGAGATGGAGCGCAGCTCGTCAAGCTCGGGCGAGAAGCCCGCAGCAATCACGCCGCCTTTAGCCACCAGCTGCGGCGGATCCTGCTGCAGTTCGCGGTCGATGCGCTCGTACAGCGCCTCGCAGAGGTTAATCTGGTCGCCGATGGAATGTATCTCGACGTTGTCGTTGGTGAGGCACGCCGCCTTTATAGGCTTCAGCGCGCCGAGAGCGTACTTCAGTTGCACCACCTCTCTGGGCGACACTCTGCCCACAGCCACCTTCGATATGATACGCTCTATGTCGCCGATGCGGTGCAGATGCTCGTCTACAGTCTGTCGAAAGTCGGGTTTGCGGAAGAACGTGTCCACCACGTCGAGGCGCTTGTTGATAGACGCCACGTCGCGCAGCGGGAATATCGTCCAGCGGCGCAGCAGACGTCCGCCCATCGGCGTGCAGGTGCGGTCGATGACGGAGAGCAACGACACGCCGTCGTCCTGCATCGACTGCAGCAGCTCCAGCGAGTGGATGGTGAAGCGGTCGAGGCGCACATAGCGGTCGGCGTCGATGCGAGCGAGCGACGTGATATGGCCAATCTGCGTGTGCTGCGTCATCTCAAGATACTGCAGGATGGCTCCAGCCGCTGTCACGCCCAGGTGCAGATGGTCTACGCCGAAGCCCTTCAGCGTTGTGGTGCCGAAGTGTGAGAGCAGTTTCTGTCTTGAACTCTGCTCGGTAAGCATCCAGTCGTCGAGCTCGAACACGCACCACTTCGAGCCGAAGCGCTCCTCAAACTCGCGCTTCAGCTGTCGGTCGTAGAGCACCTCTTTAGGCTGAATGCTGCTCAGAAGTTTCTCAACGTAGTCGAACGTGCCCTCACCCGTGAGGAACTCGCCCGTAGAGATGTCGAGGAACGCCACGCCGCACGCCGTCTTAGCCATGCACACCGCCGCCAGGAAGTTGTTCTCCTTGTAGTTGAGTACGGTGTCGTCCATAGCCACGCCCGGCGTAACCAGCTCGGTTATGCCACGCTTCACGAGCGTCTTCGTGAGCTTAGGGTCCTCCAGCTGGTCGCATATCGCCACACGCTTTCCGGCACGTATCAGCTTGGGCAGATAAGTGTCGAGAGCGTGGTACGGAAAGCCCGCCATCTCGCACGCCGCAGCGCTCGGGTTCTTGCCGTTGGAGCGTCGCGTCAGCGTGATGCCGAGTATCTTCGACGCCTCTACAGCGTCGTCGGCGTATGTCTCGTAGAAGTCGCCGCAGCGGAACAGCAACAATGCGTCTGGGTGTTCTTTCTTAAACGTATAGAACTGTCGCATCATCGGCGTAAGTCCGTCGTCGTTCTTTTTCTGAGCCATGTGTTCTGAGTTTTTTATTTGTTTGTCTTATTGTTATTATTAAAGTTTTAGAACATGAGCGCGAAGTTCACGCCCGCCTCTTTGCCGCTATAGAACGGAGCGCCGAAAGCCACGGCTTTCTTCACGCCGCGCTTGTGCTCCTTGAAGAGCTTCGGATAGAGCCAGTAGGCGAACTTCGTGGAGAGCATGCCCACAGCTGCGCCAGCCACTACGTCGTTCACCCAGTGGCGGTTATTGTGGATGCGCAGATAAGCCACGCCGGCAGCGAGCGCATAGCCCGTATAGCCTATCCACGGCTTCGAAGCGCGATACTCCTGCCAGAGAAACTCGGCGCACATAAACGAGATGGCGCTGTGACCAGACGGGAAGGCGTCGTCGTCGGTGCCGTCGGGACGATGCTCCTTGAACGCCAGCTTCGCCGCTTTCGTGACGGCAACCATCGTAACAGCCGACATGCCGAGCATTATGGTGCGGTCGAGAAAGCTGTGCTGCGCCTTCACGCCGCAGACATCCAAGGCGTAGACCGCTGCTGCGGGCGCAAACCGCAGATAGTCGTCTACGCTCACCTTCTTGCTTTTCTCGTCAGAGAGCTTATCCTGCGACCACTTGCGAAACTGCTTGCCCCACGCTGTCTTCACGCAGAGGGCGCCGCCAACGGCAGCCACGCCGGGCACAATCCATTCGGCAGGGCGCACACGGTGGGTAGGGTCGTTGTATTCGGTAATGGTGACATACTCGCGGCGCGGCATTATCTCAGCCGTTGTGGGGGCTGTGCCTACGCTGAACATAGTGTCGGAGTCGCAACCCGATGCCACAGCCTCTGTGTCGGGCGGCAGAATAGCGGCAGAATCGCATTCTATAACTATGTCCTGAGCCTGCGCAATAGACGGAGTGAGCATAGCGAAGCAGACCAATAAGAGGTAGAAAAATCTCGAAAGAGTTGTGTTGTGTATCATAAGAGATTAAAATTTACACATTAATTTATATGCCTATAAGATGCAAAGGTACTGAAAAATAGCTTAAAAGTGAGTCATAATTTTATTTATTTGGATTTTTCTGTGTACTTTTGTCGTATATGAAACAGAGGATATCACTACTTATTATATTCATCTTCTGCCATCTTGCGCTGATGGCGCAGGCAGGTTTGGATGTTTCAGGCGAGACCGACGGCGGCGACGGCACCGATCTGCCTGCCTTCGTGCCGCTCGTGAAGGTGGGCAAGGCTCTGTACGAGGGCGACAGCATACAGTATGTAGAGCTGAATCCGCTCGCGGTCTACCCGCAACTGGTTTTCAAGAACGACAAGCAGCGCCAGGCTTACAACCGCCTTGTGGCTAACGTGAAGAAGGTGCTGCCGATAGCGAAGGAGGTGAATCACATCATCATCGAGACGTACGACTTCCTGCAGACGCTGCCCAACAAGAAGGCGAAGGACGAGCATCTGAAGCGTGTGGAACGAGGCATCAGAGCCGAGTACACGCCGCGAATGAAGAAACTCACCTACTCGCAGGGCAAACTGCTCATCAAACTGGTCTACCGCGAGTGCGACTCGTCGTCGTATCAGCTGGTGCAGGCGTTCCTCGGTCCGATACGTGCGGGCTTCTACCAGGCGTTCGCTGCGCTCTTCGGCGCTTCGCTCATGAAGAAATACGACCCGAACGGCGTAGACCGATACACGGAGCGAATAGTAAGACAAGTGGAAGCAGGACAAATCTGAGTAATTATTAATTTTTAATTTTTAATTATTAATTGGGAGGGGGCTTGAATGTTGAGTTTTGAATGTTGAATTTTGCGCTCGGCTTTGCCGCTTGCCAGAGCAAGAATTGTCGGCTTCGCCGATGTTGAATTATTCAATGTTGAATTACAAATCTCACCACCTCACCATCTCACCATCTCACCACCTCAACACACCATTAACAACATTATAATTTATGAAGAAGAACAAAGGATTGATCATCACCATCGTGGTGATAGTGTTAGTAGCTCTTTGGGGCATATCATCGTATAACGGACTTGTCGGAATGGACGAGAACGTAAGCAACAAGTGGGCTAACGTAGAGACGCAGTATCAGCGTCGCAGCGACCTTATCCCTAACCTCGTGAACACCGTGAAGGGATACGCTAAGCACGAGAGTCAGACTCTTGAGGCGGTTATGGCGGCACGTTCGCAGGCTACGCAGGTGAAGATAGACCCGTCTAACTGCACTCCGCAGCAGCTCGCGGCTTATCAGAAGGCGCAGGGCGACGTGACGACGGCGCTCGGCAAGCTGCTCGCCATCACCGAGAACTATCCAGACCTGAAGGCTAACCAGAACTTCCTCGAACTGCAGTCGCAGCTCGAAGGCACGGAGAACCGCATCAACGTGGCTCGTAAGGACTTCAACGACTCTGCAAAGAAGTATAACACATCGCTCCGCCGCTTCCCGCGCAACATCATCGCTTCGATGTTCGGCTTCGAGAAGCGTAACTACTTCGAGGCTGAGGCTGGTGCAGAGAAGGCTCCGAAGGTGGAGTTTTAGGTTTTAATAGTTGACGAGTTGACAAGGAGATTACATCTTTTTAAGTTGACGAGTTGACAAGTCAACATGTAAACGGGTTAATAATAATATGAAAATAACACGAGTCATAAGCCTACTGATTCTCTCTCTCGTCGCAACGCTGACGTTTGCGGCGGGCGAGGCGAAGCAATACACGCTGCAGGACGTGCCCAACGTGCGTCTGAGCGACGTGCGCCAGTACGTTTCCGACCCGTCGCACATTCTCTCCGCCCCGGCACGCGACTCTATCAACGCCGTGCTCGGACGGCTCGAAGCCAGCACGGGCATCGAGACGGCTGTGGTGATGCTGCCCAGCATTGGCGAGGCAGACATCTTCAACTTCGCTCACGATCTGTTCCGCCAGTGGGGCATAGGCAAGGAGAAGAGCGACAACGGACTGCTCATCCTCTTCGTCGCCGACCAGCGCAAGGTGCGCTTCACCGTGGGCTACGGCTTGGAGGGCACCATGACCGACGCCATGTCTAAGCGCATACAGATGCAGCGCATGGTGCCGCGTTTCAAGGCGGGCGACTGGGACGGCGGCATGGTTGACGGCGTGAGAGCTGCGGCGAAGGTGCTCGACGGCACGATGAAGCCCGAACCTGCTGACGATGACGACGGCATGCTTTGGGCGCTTATCGCGGTGGCGGTGATGGTGGGCTTGGCAATCTTCTTCATCGCACTGCTCGGCGAGAAACAGCGCTGCCCGAAGTGCCGCCACAAGGGCGTGAAGTGCGTGGCTCGCCAGACGCTCCGACTCACTAACGGACGCCGCGTGCGCCGCTCTACATTCATCTGCCCCCACTGCGGACATACCTTCACACGCGACGAGGACATCGACGACTCGGGCAACGCCGCCGCTTTCATAACCGGCGCAATGCTCGGCGGCATGGGACAACGCGGTGGTGGCTACGGCGGAGGCAGCTTCGGCGGAAACTTCGGTGGCGGCTCGACGGGAGGTGGCGGCGCAACGTCGGGATGGTAATGAGTTTTGAGTTTTGAGTTTTGAATTTTGAATTGTGCGCTTCGCGCATTTTGAATTTATGAGTTAGGAATTGTGAGTTGTGAATTCAAAACTCATAATTGAATAATTCCTAATCGGCGCAGCCGACAATTCAAAACTCAAAATTCAAAACTCAAAATTGCCGCAGGCAACAACTCAAAATTCAAAATTCAAAATGCGCGAAGCGCACAATTCAAAATTCAAAACTCAAAATTCAAAACTCCTATATGAAAATAACAATCATCAACGGACCGAACCTCAACATGCTTGGCACACGCGAGCCGAGCATCTACGGCAACACCTCTTTCGAACAGTATCTCAACCAGCTCTGCCGTCAGTATCCCGATGTGGATATCGACTACTATCAGAGCAACATCGAGGGCGTGCTCATCGACAAGCTGCAGGAAGCAGGCTTCGAGTCGGACGGCATCATCCTCAACGCCGGCGCATACACACACACCTCAGTGGCGCTGCTCGACTGCATCCGCTCCATAAGCGCACCGGTCATCGAGGTGCACATCAGCAACGTGCATAAGCGCGAGGAGTTCCGCCACAAGTCGATGATGGCAGCGGCGTGCCTCGGCGTGATAAGCGGCTTCGGCATGAACTCGTACCGACTGGCTCTCGAAGCGCTGCTCGACTGGACCGCAGAGCGCGACCCGATGAAGGAAGAGTAGGAGGCTACGGTTAAATATTTAGTTCTGACACACAACATAGCAGACAACAACGAAAAAAATGACAGAAGAACTCGACAAATACGTACGCGAACACACCTCTACCGAGGGCGACTATCTCTATCGCCTCTATCGTGCCACAAACATACACACCATACACGGACGCATGGCGTCGGGACACCTCCAGGGACGACTGCTGAAGATGCTCGTCGAGATGGTGCAGCCGCAGAACGTGCTCGAAGTGGGTACGTTCTCGGGCTACAGCGCCCTCTGCCTCGCCGAGGGTCTGCCCGAAGGCGCACATCTCTACACGTTCGAGATAAACGACGAAATGGAAGACTTCACCCGCCCGTGGATAGAAGGCTCGCCATACGCCGACAAGATAAGCTTCATCATCGGCGACGCCAACGAGAAGGCGCCCGAGCTGGGCGTGACGTTCGACATGGCGTTCGTCGACGGCGACAAGCGCACGTATGTGGAGACATACGAGATGGTGCTCGCGCTGCTGCGACCCGGCGGATTCATACTTGCCGACAACACGCTATGGGACGGACACGTCACCGACCCAGCCTACGACCACGACCAGCAGACGCTTGGCATACGTCGCTTCAACGACTATGTGGCTGCCGACGAACGCGTGGAGCAGCTCATACTGCCAATGCGCGACGGACTGACGCTGATTCGCAAGAAATAGCGCAGCTGCTTGTCTGAAAAAAGTAAAAGAGTAAAAAAGTAAAAAGGTAAAAAGCGCTGTCATCAGTAGGAGGCTACGGCAGGAATGCCGTAGCCTCCTACTATTTGCATCGTTATCTATTAAAAACCGTGTGATTAATATTTATTAATATTGCTGTCCGGTAAACAATTCGTTCCCCTTATATTGGTTTGTTTATCAACGTTTTATAGTAATATTTACTAAAGGGGCTTGCCTGTATACTATTCGGGCTGCGCTCGGCTTTGCCGCTTGCCAGAGCAAGAAAGCCCAATAATCACATAGGAGGGTGAGTCAAAACTCAATTAACGCGGGCTGAAAGCCCAACAATAACATTATTAGTTTTACCGGACAGCAATAACAGCAAAGCAATGATTAAATACAGTTTTAAACAAGGTTGTTTTAAACAACCTTGTTTAAAACGAATAAATTGTGTAAATTTGCATTATCTAACCGTTAATGCAAATTTTTTTATGGCAAATAAATTCGAATCTCCCTTTGTCTTTGGCGTACGTGTAGAAGGCGACACTTTCACCGATCGCCGTGTAGAGACCGACCGTCTTAAAGCCAATTTCACTTACGGAGTGAACACCATACTTATTTCTCCGCGTCGTATGGGTAAGACTTCGCTTGTCGACCGCGTGTGCTCGCTTGTTGGTAGCGATGATATTCGTATTGCGCGTATAGATGCTTTTGGTACACGTTCGGAAGCCGACTTCATAAATGCGTTTGCCACAGCTGTTGTACGTGCTACTTCCTCCAAATGGGAGGAATGGATGGAGAACGCCAAGGTGTTTCTTAGCCGTTTTGTTCCAAAGATTAGTTTCGGTATGGATCCTTACAATGATTTCTCTGTATCGCTTGAGTACAATGCCAGCAACAACACAACCGAGGAGGTGTTGCGTCTGCCGGAGCTGATAGCACAGGAGAAGGGTTATAGAATAGTGGTGTGCATAGACGAGTTCCAGCAAATAGGAGAATACCCCGATTCGCTGACATTCCAGAAAAAGTTGCGTGGCGTATGGCAGTTGCAGTCGCATGTAAGCTATTGCTTGTATGGCAGCAAGAAACACATGATGGAGCGAATGTTCCAAAACAGCAGTTATCCTTTCTATCGCTTTGGCGACTTGTTCTATCTGGGCAAGATAAGCGAGGCCGATTGGACAGAGTTTATATGCCAGCGTTTTGAGGTTACTGGCAAGCATATCCCAGAGCAACTGGCGCAGTCGATATGCCGTGTCACAGACCGCTACTCTTCTTATGTGCAACAGCTCGCATGGCTTGTGTGGCTTCATACTGATGATACAGCGACTGAGACCGACCTGCAGAATGCTATAGACCGACTTCTTGATGCTTGTGAGCCGCTCTTTATACAACAGACAGAAGATATGTCTTCATATCAAATGAACTTCCTTCATGCCATTGCCAATGGCGTTAACACGGGATTCACGCAATCTGCTGTTCTAAAGAAATACCAACTCGGAACTGCTGCCAACATCACCCGACTGAAGAAGTCGCTTACTGAAAAGGATATTATTACAACTGTTGCTCCAAAAACTCTGGCAATAAGCGATCCTATACTACAAATGTGGTTAAAGCGGAGGGTGTGGAGAGAACAATAACGCACAAAAAAAGAGGGTGTGTCAAAACTCACGAGTAGGACGCCCCGGAGGGGCAAAAGCACATAGCCCAGGGCAACGCCCTGGGTAAATATGCGCCACACTAACCCCACGCCCTGTAAGGGCAAAAGCCTAATTATTAAGCTGTTGCCCTTACAGGGCGCACTATTCAACATATACACTCAACACCCAGGGCGCTGCCCTGGGCTATGTGCTTGTTGGGCTTTCAGCCCGCATTGATTGAGTTTTGACACACCCTCTTTTTGTGTATTACTATCCGACTTGATGCTGAGTGTGTACATTCTATGATTATACGATTGGACGGCGGACGCAATCTGATCGGACGGCGGACGCAATCTGATTGGACGGCGGACGCAATCTGATTGGACGGCGGACGCAATCTGATCGGACGGCGGACGCAATCTGATCGGACGGCGAACGCAATCCGATTGGACGGCGAACGCAATCCGATCGAACAGTTTATTCTACTAAAACCTTCACGCTATGCACGCCGTCCGCCATATCAAGCGACACAACGTATAGTCCGTTGGGCAGAGAAATGCGCTCTGTTGCGCCGTTTGCGGTAGAGCGGTAGACTGTAGCTCCCGTAGCGTTGCAGACGCGTACGGCGCCTTTATAGCCCTCTACGACGATATTTCCGTGCTCAGCCCTTACGGTTGCTTCGCTGCATCCGGTGTTTTCTATGCCGGTAACGCCGGTTACGGTCACGAGTTTCGATATTCCGGTAGAGAGATTGCCGCCGTTATAGTAGCTCGACACCTTATAAACGTGCGTTCCGTTGGCTACGTCGGTGAAAGTCTTCTCGTGCTTTGTGGTGTAAGCCGCCGCCTTTCCGTCGCACTCCACGAAGAAGCAGGTAGGGTAGAAGAGGTCTGTCGATGCGTTGAACTCGAACGAGGGCGCCTCTGCGTAGTCTACGCCGCTGTCAGCAGCCGGCATGCTTAGTGTGGCTCCGATATAGAAGTTGCCTGCGGCGTCAGCCGACTCCACGAAGCGTCCGTCGCGCATGAGCAGGTTGCCGAGCGCCGGCGTAGCCTCTCTGGTCTTGTCGCACGCCACGCTTACCACGCCCTGAGTGCCTACGCACTTCACAGCAGTCCAGTAAGTCTTGTCTGCCTTTATCGTTACTGGCGTTGTGAGCTTGAGGTCGCGGCGCTGTCCCGCGGCAAACTCCTTAATGCTTCTTTCCGAAACAAGCGTCATGTTGCTTCCGTCGGCATCGCCCTCGTATATTCTGAACGAAGCCGTGAGCTCCGACGGACCCTGCGACGGGAAGAACGCCATGCGCGTAATCTTTGCACCTACATAAGTGCTGAGGTCGCGCGGCGTGTAGCAGTTGGCAAACTCCACGGTCTCGCCGTAGCAGTCGGTAGTGACGATGTTGCCGCTGAATATGTCGGCGCGCGAGAGTGCTGCCTCCGTGCTCCAAGAGAGTTGCACCGTATTGCCGTCAACAGACGCCTGCACCGACTCCACTTTGTTCGACGGCACCATTATAACCTGAGTTCGGGATAAGAAAGTCTTTGTAAAAGTTGGTAATCTCAATAATTTTTAGTACCTTTGTGATTGAGAATCAATTAATTATAAAATTAAAGGATACTATAGTTATGGAGATTACCAAGAACAAAATTACGGAAATTTTCTGTATTATCGATGATTTTTGCCAAGAATATGATAAGGAAATTGCACGCATGTCCATTTGTGAGCCAGACGGGCGTAAGCACCGCAATCGGAAATGGACTATGAGCCGGTCGGAAATCTGGCATAGCAAGAAAAACGACTGTCGCTTATCCCGAACTCAGGTTAGTAACATTACGTAGGCAAAGGTATTGAATTTAAATTAAGAAAACGATATTTTGCAGGCAAAAATTATTATTAAAACGCATAATGCTGTCAAAATAACGATTTTGACAGCATTATACTTATAAATTGACATTCTTTTTAAGGAAGCACAACCTTCTTCACCGTTCCGTCCGAGTAGCGCACGATGTTCATGCCCTTCTGCGGCGTAGTGATGCGCTGTCCGTCCAAGGTGTAGCGTGCCACCTCTCGGCGGTTGGGGTCGGCGGTAGTGGGGTTGAGGGCTGTAGGTTGCGGTCGAGGCGTGATGACTACGGGGTTGTCGTCGTAGCCCTCACGCAGGTGGAGGTTCTCTACGGAGCACACCTCCGTAGACTGTTCGCCTATCCATCCGCACATCTGCAGCACGCCGGTCTGCACACGTATGAAGTCGGCGTGAGCGAGCTTCACGGGCTTGCCGTTGCGGTCTACAGCCCAGTCGAGGTCGAACGTGTTGTACGTCGGGTCGTCCGTAGGCGCGGCGTCGACGTAGCCGTACGAGTCGGCAGCGTAGCGGTAGCTTATCCAGTTCTGCGGATTGTCGGCGTCGGTGCCGTCGCCTCCGCGGTTGATGGTGTTATCGGGCAGTCGCGATCCGCTGAACGTCAGCTCGTCAGCGTCAGCCCACGTGGGATAGTACGACTGGTTGTGGAACGAGTTCTTCATCATGTAGCCCACGGTGTCGCGCTCAGCGCCGTTGCGGTCGGTCCACTCGGCGCGGAACCGTATGTAGCGGTCGTACACGGAGTAGGGCTGCGTGTGCTCGCCTTGCTCGGCGTCGGGGCGCTGATAGGTGACAGTGGCGTTCGGCATAGCCGTGGTGTAGTATTCGGAGCCAGCCAGCTCGTACCACTCGGCTGTCTCGGGCGATGTGCCCACGCCGGCGTACACAATGCCCGGCTCTATCGACCCGCCAATGGTGGCTGCGCCGTATATGGGGTCGGCGGCAGCGTAGTAGGCGTTGCCGATGATGCGCAGGTCGGAGCCGCGCTTGTTGGCTATCGGCTCTGTGAAGCCGAAGGTGATGTAACCGCCGAAGGCTCCGAGCGTGATGGGGAGGTTGTCGGCGAGTTGCGCTTCGCATGCCTGGAGGCGTTCGGCGTTGCTCATCGTGGCGTCGATGGCGGGCAGCATGCCCACGAACTGACCCGGTGCGGGGCAGTATTCGAGCACCTTCACGTGTTGTGTTGTCTGTGCCGCTGCCAGCATGGGCAGGGCGAGGAGTATCATTGTTGTTTTCATAATCTTTTTTTGTTCCAGGGGGTGCAGCAGTCTATGCTGCACCAACCAAGTAAGTTGTTCTGTGTGTTCTGCGTGTTCCGTGGGAATATTTGTTCTCCCACAGATTTCACGGAATTCACAGAACAGACTGGCAGAGATGTTCTCCCACAGAACTCGGAATTCACAGAACAGACTGGCAGAGGATGTTCTCCCACAGAATTCACAGAATTCACAGAACAGACTGGCAGAGGGTGTTCTCCCACAGAATTCACGGAATTCACAGAACAGACTGGCAGAGATGTTCTCCCACAGAATTCACAGAATTCACAGAACAGACTTGCAGAGGATGTCCTCCCACAGATTTCACTCTAAGTTTGCAGAAGAATGCGACGCAGTCGCATAAACGTTAAATAATCA
>OGDF01001062.1_pt1 | contig 41883 bp, 40 predicted proteins | sample 1570141 | NCBI WGS metagenome assembly OGDF01 (sample SAMEA4370581, study PRJEB24528) | human gut metagenome
AGTTTGTTTTATTAAAGGCATACGTATGGTGTTAATTGACGTTAATCCCTCTTTTTAACCGATATTTTTTTGTTATTTTGCAGGAAATTTGGTATAATATAGCCTTTTCAGAATGAGAAAGAAAAACAAGAAGACCCGCAGTCGTCACGGATTGCAGGCCGTAACGTTGTGCATTAGCACCGCAATGGTGCTTATCCTGTTAGGTTTGGTGGTGTTCTCAGTGTGCACCGCCCGCAATCTTTCTGCCTATGTGAAGCAGAACATCGTGGTGACGATGATGCTGCAGGACGATATGACGACAGGCGAGGCTCACCAGTTCTGCAACAAGCTGCAGGCGCGCCCGTACATCTGTTCGTTGCAGTACATCAGCAAGGAGCAGGCACTGCGCGAAGGCATTAAGGCGCTGGGCACCGACCCTCGCGAGTTCGCCGAAGTGAACCCGTTCCTCTCGTCTATCGAGATAACTCTGAAGTCTGACTACGCCAACAGCGACTCGCTGCAGTTCATCTCTAAGGAGCTGAAAGCCTACCCTAAGGTGAGCGAGGTGAAGTATCAGAAGGACCTCATCGACAGCGTGAACGAGAACATTGCGAAGATAAGCCTGGTGCTGCTGGCGCTCGCCGTGCTGCTCACCATCGTGTCGTTCTCGCTTATCAACAACACCGTGCGTCTGAGCATCTACGCCCGCCGCTTCTCCATTCACACTATGAAACTCGTGGGGGCGTCGTGGGGCTTCATCCGTGCGCCGTTTGTGCGCCACTACGTGTTGCTCGGTCTGCTCGCTGCGCTCATAGCGTGCTGCGTGCTTGGCGGTGCTGTCTACGCTCTGTTCATGTACGAGCCCGACGTTCTCGACCTCATCACGTGGCAGGTACTCGCCATAACTGCCGGTACGGTAGTTGTATTCGGTATCTTCATCACGGCTATCTGCTCGATAATATCGGTTAACAAGTTCCTGCGCATGAAGGCAGGCGATTTGTATAAGATATAGTTGATGTGTTGAGGTGGTGAGATGTTGACATTACTAATATATACATATTATATATAGACACTACTTATACATATAGTCATTATTTGATAGAATATATTCATTCAATTTAAAATATAAACAAAGTGGATAAAAGAAATTACGCATTCGGTAAGATCAACTTCATTCTGATGGCTGTCGGAATGTTGGTTGTAATCCTTGGTTTTATACTTATGAGCGGTGGCGGAAGCGACGAGACCGTTTTCGACAACGATATCTTCAGCGTGCGCCGCATTAAGGTGGCACCCGTAGTGTGCTTCCTTGGCTTCATCTCGATTATATATGCGATAATCAAGAAACCGAAGGACGAATAATCCCTTCAGGGGGTGCAGTCGAGACAACTGCACCCCCTGATAACACCCCCTGATAACACCCCCTGATAACACCCCCTGATAACACCTCCTGATATCACCCTCGAATTAATAATTAATAATTAAAAATTAAACAAATGGATTGGTTACAAGCATTGGTCCTTGGCGTTATCCAGGGACTCACAGAATACTTGCCCGTTAGTAGCAGCGGCCACCTCGCAATCAGCTCGGCACTCTTCGGTGTGCAGGGCGAGGACAACCTTGCGTTCACCGTAATGGTGCACGTAGCAACAGTGCTCAGCACCCTCGTCATACTGTGGAAAGAAATCGACTGGATTCTGAAAGGACTCTTCAAGTTCGAGATGAACGCCGAGACAAAATACTTCCTCAATATCGTCGTTTCGATGATTCCGGTAGGCATCGTCGGTGTGTTCTTCAAGGACTATGTCGAGGAAATCTTCGGTTCGGGTCTGCTTATCGTGGGCTGCTGTCTGCTTCTCACAGCCTTGCTGCTCACATTCTCTTATTTCGCCAAGCCGCGTCAGCGCGAGCATATCTCTATGAAGGACGCCTTCATCATCGGTCTTGCCCAGGCTGCAGCTGTGCTGCCCGGACTCTCGCGCTCAGGTTCTACCATTGCTACCGGCTTGCTGCTTGGCAACAAGAAGGAGAATCTCGCCCAGTTCTCATTCCTTATGGTCATTCCGCCCATACTCGGCGAGGCGTTGCTCGACGTTTTGAAAGCAGCTAAGGGCGAAGACGCGTTCGCTGGCATCGACACACTGCCCCTCGTTGTTGGCTTCGTGGCAGCATTCGTCAGCGGATGCATCGCCTGCAAGTGGATGATCAACATCGTGAAGCGCGGCAAGCTCGTTTGGTTCGGCGTATATTGCGCCATTGCAGGTGCCGTGACCATCGTTTGCTCTTTAGTATAAAAATCAACAACAAATAATGAATTTCACCAAAGGCGAAGTCATCGCCATAAACAAACCCCTTGGCATGACCAGCTTCTGTGCCTTGGCAATAGTGCGAAAGCGCATCTGCGTACGCCTCGGGGTGAAGAAGATAAAGATAGGCCATGCCGGAACCCTCGACCCGCTTGCTTCGGGCGTGCTCGTGCTCTGCACCGGCAAGTTCACGAAGCGCATTGAGGAGTTTCAGATGCACGGCAAGGAGTATACAGCCACCATCCAGCTCGGCGCCACCACGCCCAGCTACGACATGGAGCATCCCGTGAACGCCACATATCCTACAGACGGCATCACACGCGAACGCATAGAAGAGGTCCTGAAGCAGTTCGTGGGCGACATAGAGCAGATTCCGCCGACATTCTCGGCGTGCAAGGTGGGCGGACAGCGTTCCTACGACCTGCGCCGAAAGGGTCAGGACGTGGAGCTGAAGCCGAAGCAGATACACATCGACGAGATAGAGCTCACGGCGTTCGACCCCGAAACGATGCAGATGTCGATACGTGTGGCGTGCGGAAAGGGTACATACATCCGCGCCTTGGCACGCGACATCGGTCGTGCGCTCAACTCTGGTGGCTATCTCACGGCTCTCTGCCGCACTCGCTCTGGCGATCAGCGCGTGGAGAACTGCATCGAGCTCGATAAGTTCGAGGAGTGGCTCGCCAATCAGACAATAGAAACCAGTGAAGATGAATAAATAAAAACTACTATGAAGTTATCACAGTTCAAGTTTAAGTTACCAGAAGAGCTCATCGCTCTTTATCCGCATAGCATTTACCGCGAGTTCGAAAACGACAACGGCGAGAAGGAGACCTTCCGCATCACACGTCGCGACGAATGTCGCCTGATGGTGCTGCACAAGAAGTCGCAGACCATCGAAATGTACAAGAAAGACGCAGACGGCAACCCCATCGAGGGCGAGTATCTCGACTTCCGCAACGTGCTCGACTACTTCGACGAGCACGACACGTTCATCTTCAACGACACAAAGGTGTTCCCCGCGCGCCTCTACGGCACAAAGGAGAAGACCGACGCGAAGATTGAGGTGTTCCTGCTACGCGAACTCAACGAGGAGATGCGCCTCTGGGACGTGCTTGTAGAACCGGCACGCAAGATACGTATAGGCAACAAGCTGTTCTTCGACGACTCGGGCACTATGGTGGCTGAGGTTATCGACAATACAACCAGCCGCGGACGCACGCTCCGCTTCCTCTACGACTGTCCGCACGACGAGTTCAAGCGCGAGCTTTACGCTCTCGGCGAGGCTCCGCTGCCACGCTACATCCTCGACCGCCGCCCAGACAAGCGCAGCACAGAGGACGACTTCGACGACTTCCAGTGCATCTTCGCCAAGCACGAGGGCGCCGTTACGGCTCCGGCTACCGGCTTGCACTTCTCGCGCGAGCTGATGAAGCGCATGGAGATTCGTGGCATCAACTTCGCCTATATCACGCTCCACTGTGGTTTGGGCAACTTCCACGACATCGAAGTGGAGGACCTTACAAAGCATAAGATGGACTCGGAGCAGATGCGTGTAGACGCCGACTGCTGCAAGCTCGTGAACGACACGAAGCGTGCCGGCCACCGTGTGTGCGCCGTTGGCACAAGCGTCGTTAAGGCTACAGAGACCGCTGTCGGGACCGACGGTATGCTGAAGGAATACGACGGCTGGACAAACAAGTTCATCTTCCCGCCGTACGACTTCGGACTCGCCGACTCGATGATCTCTAACTTCTACCATCCGTACTCAACACTCCTCATGGAGACTTGCGCTTTCGGCGGTTACGACCTCGTAATGGAGGCTTACAACCTCGCCGTTAAGCACGGATTCAAGTTCGGTTCGTACGGCGACGCCCTGCTCATCGTTAACGACTAAGCCGCACTTATGCACAAGGTGTATCTTTCGCTCGGCTCCAATCTCGGCGACCGCGAGGCTACGATGCGCAGCGCCATTGAGATGCTCAACGAACGCGCTGGAACGGTAGACCGCCAGTCGTCGTTCATCGAGACGGAGCCGTGGGGATTTGAGTCGGCAAACCGATTCATGAACATGTGCGTGCGACTGCTTACTGCCTTGCAGCCCGCAGAACTGCTCGAAGCTACAAAGCAGATTGAGCGCGAACTGGGCAGAACGCAGAAGTCGGTAGACGGACAATATCACGACCGCCCCATCGACATCGACATCCTTATGTACGACGACCTGCAACTCTCTACGCCCGACCTTACGCTGCCTCATCCGCACATGCATGAGCGCGACTTCGTTATGGTGCCGTTGAGAGAAATATTATAATATAGAGGGCGTGTCAAAACTACAGTTAGCTTTTTATCGCAATACTATAGTTTTGACACGCCCTCTTTTTTTTGCTCCGTTTGTTGCGTTTTGTCATCGTATACCGAACGCCGCCCGATCAGATTGCGTTCGCCGCCCGATCAGATTGCGTTCGCCGCCCGATCAGATTGCGTTCGCCGCCCGATCGGATTGCGTCCGCCGTCCGATCAGATTGCGTTCGCCGTCATATATGTCGTATGTTCTATTGTGTTATATTGCTGATTTTCAATTCTTTGGTTCTATTTTACCATGCTGTAATGTGGTAGATTGGTCGGACACTTACTTGAAATTCAGCATCTTCAAATGTCTATCGTTCAAACATTCACAAAACCAAGGATTGGACAATAAGGGTGGCAAATCTTTGGTTCTATTGCCAGTTCTCGTTTTTGCAAATGTCCAACAGAGTGCAAAACAAAATTTAACACCCAATTTTCGCAAACCAAGCCGTTTGAGGTCAAAACCGTTTGCAATAACCACATTTGGGGTACAATGGTAGGAAAATGTGTTGTGAATGAGAGAAATAGGGATTTCCCCTCGTTTTTCAAGGGACAAATTTATACCTTTGCAAACGAAACAGAGGTATTCCACAAGGGATATGTTCAACCCGTCAACAGGCAGCACATTGGCTTGCATCCAGGGTCCGAAGGTAGACATCTCTAAGGCTGGCAACCCGCAACTCGTATTCTGGTACTACGCATATCCTGGCACCGACGGCAAGATAACCGTAAAGGTTAATCGCAACGGTCAGGAGATGAAGGAAGTAGGAACCGTCGATTACAGCAAGCTCAGCGGTTCAATGGGCTGGCGTTCTGTATCGTTCGACCTCGCTGCTTCAGCCAAGGGCGTGCTCACATGGTCGTCGATGAATGTTGACGGCGCTGTGGTTAAGGACGATTTCGAGACATACACACCGTGGTCTATCAACAACGTAGGCGACTGGACACTCTACGACGGCGATAAGGGCACTGTATATACCTTCGGTGGTATCCAGCACCCGAACTCTGGTGTAGCACAGGCTTACATCGTCTTCAACCCGTGGCAGGTGAGCGGTCTTGCAGCCGACTATATGCAGATGTTTGCAGACATCTTCGCGCCTCACTCGGGCGAGCAGTCGATGATGTCAACCGGCACAACAATCGACACCGGCACACCTACCAACAACTGGCTCATCACTCCGGAGCTTTCGGGCAAGGAGCAGACCGTTTCGTTCTGGGTTAACGATCCTGGCGACGAGGTAAGCCGCGGCGAGCAGAATCCGAACTCAGGTCCTGAGACATTCGACCTCTACTACTCTGAGGACGATACCAACCCCAACTCGTTCATCAAGATCAACAAGGACTCTTACGAGGCTGTTTACGACTGGAAGCAGTACAACATCGACCTTCCTGAGGGTGCTAAGTACTTCGCTATCGTACACACCAGCACTGGTTCGCTGACATCTTACAACTACGAGCCCGACCGTGTTTGCGTCGACGACGTTACATACCGTGCAGGCGGCTTGCGCGTAATGGGCTACAACGTATACCGCGACGGCGTTCTCGTTAAGAAGCTCGACAGCAAGACCACAACCTGGACCGACGACAACTACGCTAACGACAACGGTTACGGCGCAGGCAACCACAAGTACAACGTAATCGTGGTTTACTCTAACGGCGAGTCGGACGTGTCTAACACAGCTTACGTAGGCGACCCTGCTGCAGGCATCGGTCTCGTAACAGTTGAAGGCGCAAAGGCAGACAACCGCGTATACACCGTAGACGGACAGTACGTAGGCAAGAGCCTCCAGAACCTCAACAAGGGCCTCTACATCCAGAACGGCAAGAAGGTTGTAGTGAAGTAATTTGCAAAAAATAGTTAAGATATAGATTAAATGCGGGTGCAAATGGTCTGACTTTCAATAAAAAGTCGTACCTTTGCACCCGCATTTTGCACAAATAACAATTTAATTTTTAAAGTTCTATGTATTTAGATCAGGCAAAAAAACAAGAGATCTTTGGACAGTACGGAAAGTCTAACACTGATACTGGTTCAGCTGAGAGCCAGATAGCATTGTTCTCATACCGTATTTCCCATTTGACGGAACATCTTAAGAAGAACCGTAAAGATTATACTACCGCACGTTCTTTGACACAGCTGGTAGGAAAGCGCCGCGCATTGCTTAACTATCTGTACGACCGCGACATCAATCGCTACCGTGCAATCATCAAGGCCCTCGGCCTCCGTAAGTAATCCGCACAAAGGAAACAAGGTCCCGCGTACTCAAAGAGAACGCGGGATTTTTTTTGTATTTATACTACTTGTCTGAAAAAAAAGTAGTAACTTTGCAGAAGTTTTTTAAGGTATATAAAATGCAAGATATTAGAAACATTGCGATTATCGCCCATGTCGACCATGGAAAGACCACGCTTGTCGACAAGATGATGTTGGCGGGCAAGCTGTTCCGTGACGGCCAGGATAACAGTGGCCAGGTATTGGACTCCAACGACCTGGAACGCGAACGAGGAATAACTATCCTTTCCAAGAACGTTTCAATCAACTGGAAAGGCACAAAAATCAATATTATTGACACCCCGGGTCACTCCGATTTCGGTGGTGAGGTAGAGCGCGTGCTCAACATGGCAGACGGTTGTATTCTGCTTGTTGACGCATTCGAAGGACCGATGCCGCAGACACGCTTCGTGCTGCAGAAGGCGCTTCAGATTGGTCTGAAGCCGATCGTTGTTGTGAACAAGGTTGACAAGCCAAACTGCCGCCCAGAGGAAGTGTACGAAATGGTGTTCGACCTCATGTTCTCACTCAACGCTACTGAAGACCAGCTCGACTTCCCCGTTGTTTACGGTTCGGCAAAGAACGGCTGGATGGCTGAGGACTACAACGCCCCGACAGACAATATCGACTATCTGCTCGACAAGATTGTAGAAGTGATACCCGCACCGAAGGTGCTTGAGGGTACGCCGCAGATGCTCATCACATCGCTCGACTACTCAAGCTACACCGGTCGTATCGCCGTAGGTCGCGTTCACCGCGGCACGCTCAAGGAAGGCATGAACATAACCATCTCTCACCGCGACGGCACTCAGGAGAAGACACGCATCAAGGAAATACACGTGTTCGAGGGAATGGGACAGAAGAAGGTAGACGAGGTTCACTCTGGCGACATCTGCGCCATCGTAGGCTTGGAGCGCTTCGAAATCGGCGACACCATCTGCGACTTCGAGAACCCCGAGCCGCTGCCTCCTATCGCTATCGACGAGCCTACCATGAGTATGCTCTTCACCATCAACGACTCGCCGTTCTTCGGTAAGGAAGGCAAGTTCGTTACATCACGCCACATCAACGACCGCTTGCAGAAGGAGCTTGAGAAGAACCTTGCGCTGCGCGTGCGTCCGTTCGAGGACACTACGGATAAGTGGATTGTAAGCGGACGCGGTGTGCTCCACCTCTCTGTGCTCATCGAGACAATGCGTCGCGAGGGTTACGAGCTTCAGGTAGGTCAGCCGCAGGTAATCTACAAGGAGATCGATGGTGTGAAGTGTGAGCCTATCGAGGAACTTACTATCAACGTGCCCGAGGAGTTCTCGAGCAAGATGATTGATATGGTGACACGCCGCAAGGGCGAGATGACATCTATGCAGACCCTTGGCGACCGCGTCGACATCGAGTTTGACATACCGTCGCGCGGCATCATCGGTCTGCGCACCAACGTGCTCACAGCGAGCCAGGGCGAGGCTATCATGGCCCACCGCTTCAAGGAGTACCAGCCGTACAAGGGCGAGATTACACGCCGTATGAACGGTTCGATGATTGCGCTCGAGACTGGCACAGCCTATGCTTACTCTATCGACAAGCTGCAGGATCGCGGCAAGTTCTTCATCGATCCAGGTGAGGAGGTGTACGCAGGTCAGGTGGTAGGTGAGCACGTTCATGACAACGACCTCGTCATCAACGTTACGAAGGCAAAGCAGCTCACCAACGTTCGTGCCAGCGGTTCTGACGAGAAGGCGCGCGTGATACCGAAGGTGGTGATGAGTCTTGAGGAGTGCCTCGAGTACATCAAGGGTGACGAGCTCGTGGAGGTTACTCCGAAGAGCATGCGTATGCGCAAGATTATCCTCGACCATCTCAGCCGCAAGCGCAGCAACAAAGACTAATTTCTTGTATCGAAATATATACAACGACGGGTGTTCCAAGACTGTGAAGTCATGGGACACCTTTTTTCGTATCAAATGCTTGCTTTTGTGGAATTAATTTGTTACATTTGCGGCATGGGAATAGAAAAGATACGAAAAGTCATATATACTGACGAATTCATGGATTACTACTGGTCTCTCGATGCCAAATTGAGAGAGAAGTATTCGTATATAGTGAACATAATAGAAACTCAGAAGGTAGTGAATGAGAAGTTTGTAAAGAAACTTGTCGGAACTCCTTATTATGAGGCGCGTGTGTCGTTTGGTTCAAACGAGTATCGTTCGGTTATATTCACTATTGACAAAGAGAGTTTTGTTGAGTGTACCCGTTTGTTGTTTGTAACGGGATTCTTGAAAAAGAGCACCAAAGACTATAAAAAAGAAATAGGTAAGGCAGATAGGATAATTAAAGAGTTGGAGGATTGATTATGATAAAGATTAATGAAGAGAAGTTGGCACGACTTCACACCGCAGATGAAATATTGGAAAAGGAATACGGCGCACCCGGCACCCCTTCGCGCGATGCTTTCGAGGCGCGCGCCAAGGCATGGTATTACGCCGAGTTGCTGAAAGAAGAGCGCAAGCGCCAGAAGCTTACGCAGCAGCAGCTTGCCGACAAGATTGGCAAAAAGCGCGAGTATATATCTACCATAGAGCGTGGCAACAGCGACATGCAGATGTCTACGTTCCTGCAGATAGCCTCTGCGTTAGGACTGCGTTTCTCGCTCGTGGTGGGCTGACGGCAAATTAATGTGCGGGTAGACTGACGGCAAATTAATGTGCGGGTGGGCTGACAACAAGTTGGTTAAACCACGCGCCCGAACACAATAATAACGGCTGTTCGGCGTTTATTATTCAGAAAAAGAAAACGTAAACGAACAAGAACAGATGAAGAAAAGAACAATAATATTGGGACTCGTCGCAGGCGTGCTGCCAGCGATGGCGCAACCGAAGGTCGGCACCGTATCCGTGTTGCCCCGTGTGGGCGTGGCGCTCGCCAATCTGCCCGGCGACAAAATGTATATAGCCGGTGGGGTCGGCGACAACATGACTTACTCGGCACGCTACAAGGCTGGCCTGATGGCAGGTGTCGACATCGACTGGCAGTTCATGCCCAACCTCTCTGCCACTATCGGTGCGCAGTATGTGCAGCAAGGCGCCAAATACGGCAACGACGGCTACAAGGTGCAGGTTACGGAAGGCGTGTACAAAGGCACGGGCTACAGCGACTGGAGCACGCAGCTCCATTACATCAACGTGCCTTTGATGCTCAACGCCTACCTCGGTACGGGCTTTGCCGTTAAAGCCGGTGTGCAGATAGGCTTCCCGCTCTCGGGCAAGATGAAGTACACCGAGCAGCAGTACACGATGACGAAAGATGACGTGAAGTATGAGAAACCCGAACACGTGAAATATGACCTGAACTCAACGCTTACAAAAGTGACATTCGCTATTCCCGTCGGTGTGAGCTACGAGTTCTCTAACGTCATCCTCGACGCGCGCTATAACATCGGACTCACACAGTTCCAGAACATTGACGGCTTCGAGTCGTCGAAGAACCGTGTGTTCACGTTCAGCGTAGCCTATCGTTTGGAACTCTAAAAACCTGCTACGTCGCCAAAACCAGAACATCAACCGAACAACAATGGAAAAGAAGATAATAGTCTGTTGCGCCATCATCGTAGCAGGAACATACATACTCTCGCGCTCGTGGTCGATGACCATCGGCGTGGCTCTGCTGCTCTACGCACTCGACGCCTACCTCACGGCTTGGGTGAAGAAGAAGGACGAGCAGTATTACGGAAAAAAGAAAAAGGAAGAAGATGGAGAAACTCATTAAACTATATACAGAATGGAGTGGGGCTGAACCCGTCAGCACCGAGCAGCTCGCCGGTGCGGGCAGCAACCGCCAGTATTACCGCTTTACCTCTGAGGACGGCTCTACCGTCATCGGCGTCGTAGGCACCAGTCGCGACGAGAACCACGCCTTCGTTTATCTCGCCGAGCACTTCGAGCAGCGCCAGTTGCCCGTGCCGCACATACTCGCACAGAGCGCCGACGGACTGCGCTATCTGCAGACCGACCTCGGTTCAACCTCGCTCTTCGACGCCATACGCGGCGGACGCGAGGCTGGCGGCAGATACAACCAGCACGAGAAGCAACTGCTGAAAGCTACCATACGCCAGTTGCCGAACATACAGATACGCGGAGCGCGCGGACTCGACTGGCAGAACTGCTATCCGCAGCCCGAGTTCGACGAGGACAGCGTGCTCTTCGACCTCAACTACTTCAAGTATTGCTTCCTGAAGCCTTCGGGTCTCGACTTCCACGAACTGAAGCTCGAGGCTAACTTTCGTCTCTTCGCCAAGGACCTCACCGCCGAGAACATCGACTCGTTCCTCTACCGCGACTTCCAGGCGCGCAACGTGATGCTCGACGCCGACGGCAAACCGCATTTCATCGACTTCCAGGGCGGCAGACGCGGTCCGTTCTACTACGACCTCGCCTCGTTCCTCTGGCAGGCGTCGGCACGCTATAGCGACAAGCTGCGCCGCGAACTCGTAGCCGAATACTACGACGCGCTGAAGCAGTACACCGAGGTGCCGTCGCTGCGCCACTTCGTCCACCGTCTGAGCCTCTTCGTACTCTTCCGCACGTTGCAGGTGCTCGGCGCATACGGTTTCCGCGGCTACTTCGAGCGCAAGAAGCACTTCATCGATTCCATTCCGCCGGCTATGGACAACCTCCGCGCGCTGCTGAAGCTGGGCGAGCAGGTGTTCCCCTATCCCTACATGATGGATATGCTGCGCCGACTCACCGAGATGCCGCGCTATGCTCATATCGAGGAGCCGGCTGTGTCACGCGCTGACGGCTACAAGACCACCGACAAGAACGTCTACGCGGCTCATCCGCAGGACGGACCCGCTACGTTCTCCAAGTACGACGGCAAGGGTCCGCTGCGCGTGCGCGTCTTCAGCTTCTCCTACCGCAAGGGCATACCAGCCGATGAGTCGGGCAATGGCGGCGGATACGTGTTCGACTGTCGCTCTACGCACAACCCCGGACGCTATGAGCCGTACAAGAAACTCACCGGACTCGACGAGCCAGTGATACGATTCCTCGAGGACGACGGCGAGATACTCACCTTCCTCGACAGCGTATATAAGCTCGCCGACGCACACGTGCAGCGATACATCGACCGCGGCTTCACCGACCTGATGTTCTCCTTCGGTTGCACCGGCGGACAGCATCGCAGCGTCTACTCGGCGCAGCATCTCGCAGAACATCTGCACGAGAAGTTCGGAATAGAAGTGCACGTCTGCCACAGAGAGCAAGGCATAGAGCAGACACTTCTGTAGAATTTATAGCGCATTCGTTTTGCTGTTTGGCGGATTTTGAGTAATTTTGTAGGCAACATATTTATAACGACATCTATGATGCAAGCAATGATTTTCGCGGCAGGAATGGGCACTCGCCTTAAACCGCTCACCGACACTATGCCAAAGGCGTTGGTGAGGGTAGGTGGTGAGCCGCTCATAAAGCACGTAATTCAAAATCTCTCTGGGGCTGGCGTTGACCGCATTGTTGTCAACGTGCACCACTTTGCGCAGCAGATAATCGACTATCTTACAGAAAACGACAACTTCGGGCTCGATATACGCATCTCCGACGAATCAGCCGGACTGCTCGAGACGGGCGGCGGCATAAAGCATGCCGCGCAGCTCTTCGTCCCCGATGCCCCGATACTCATACATAACGTGGACATCCTGAGCAACGTAGACCTGCGACGCTTCTATCAGCGCGCTGGTGGTCTGCTCAAGGCTGACGCTTCAACTCCGACTTCAGCTGACGCTCCCGACGCGTTGCTCCTCGTGAGTGAGCGCAAGACGCAGCGCTATCTGCTCTTCGATGACACGATGCGCCTCGTCGGTTGGACCAATATCGCCACTGGCGAGGTGAAGAGTCCGTACCCCGACCTCGACCCTAAGGCTTGTCGCATGTACGCTTTCGCCGGCATACACGCCCTCTCGCCCCGTATGCTGCCTTTGATGCAGCAGTTCCCCGACCGCTTCAGCATCATCGACTTCTACCTGCAGACATGCGCCACCCACCGCATCGAAGGCTTCGCCAAAGACAACCTCCTGCTGATGGATATCGGCAAGCTCGACACGCTGGCACACGCAGAGGAGTTCCTGGTAAAAGTAAAAAAGTAAAAGGGTAAAAAAGTAAAAGGGTAAAAAAGTAAAAGGGTAAAAAAGCCCGTCCAATCCTTGGCTTAGGAAGGCCTAAAGAGGCTTAGTTCGGCTTAAACGCCGCCTACCATCGGCCTAAACGCCGCCTAAAGAAGAAAAAAGAAACATCGAATACAAACAATAAAACCAACCAAAGTAATGCAACAGAAGATAATAATTCTTGATTTTGGTTCGCAGACCACGCAGCTCATTGGCCGCCGTGTGCGCGAGCTTGATACCTTCTGCGAGATTATGCCCTACAACAAGTTCCCGAAGGACGACCCTTCTGTCATCGGCGTCATCCTCAGCGGAAGCCCCTTCTCGGTTCACGACAAGGAGGCGTTCAAGGTAGACCTTAGCCAGTTCGTAGGACGCATCCCGGTGCTTGGCATCTGCTACGGCGCACAGTACATCTCTTACGCCGGCGGCGGAAAGGTGGAGGCAGCCGACTCTCGCGAGTACGGACGTGCCAACCTCGAGCACTTCGACGCCGAGAACCCTTTGTTCAAAGGCTTCGTGCAGAACTCGCAGGTATGGATGAGCCACGGCGACACCATCACCGCTATCCCAGAAGACTTTAAGTGCATCGCTTCTACAGCCAACGTGAAGTATGCAGCTTACGCTTCTACAAAGCAGCCGGTATGGGCAGTGCAGTTCCACCCCGAGGTGTTCCACTCGCTGCAGGGCACACAGCTCCTGAAGAACTTCGTGGTAGACATCTGCGGAAGCCGTCAGGACTGGAGCGCAGACTCGTTCGTAGAGACAACTGTAGCTGAGCTCAAGGCGCAGCTCGGCGACGACAAGGTGATCCTCGGACTCTCGGGCGGTGTCGACTCAAGCGTAGCAGCCGTACTCCTCAACAAGGCTATCGGCAGCAACCTCACATGTATCTTCGTCGACCACGGCATGCTCCGCAAGAACGAGTTCCGCGACGTAATGGAAGACTACAAGTGTCTCGGTCTTAACGTTATCGGCGTAGACGCAAGCGAGAAGTTCTTCTCAGACCTCGCAGGCGTTACCGATCCCGAGCAGAAGCGCAAGATTATCGGTCGCGACTTCGTTGAGGTGTTCAATGCTGAGGCTAAGAAACAGACCGGCGCAAAGTGGCTCGCTCAGGGCACAATCTACCCCGACCGCATCGAGTCGCTCAACATCACAGGCAAGGTAATCAAGAGCCACCACAACGTAGGTGGTCTGCCTAAGGAGATGAACCTCAAGCTCTGCGAGCCGCTCAAGTGGCTCTTTAAGGACGAGGTTCGCCGCGTAGGCCGCTCAATGGGCATGCCCGAGCACCTCATCACACGCCATCCGTTCCCAGGACCGGGCTTGGCTGTGCGCATCCTTGGCGACATCACTCCCGAGAAGGTACGCATCCTCCAGGATGCCGACGACATCTATATCCGCGGTCTGCGCGAGTACAAGACAAAACTCTCTGGCGAGGACGCACGCCGCGTACTTGCTGCCGGCGTTCCTGCCGACATGCACGACGGCGAGATTGAGGTTTCGCTCTACGACCAGATTTGGCAGGCAGGCACAGTGCTCCTCTCTACCGTACGCTCAGTAGGCGTAATGGGCGACGAGCGCACATACGAGCACCCCGTTGCTCTCCGTGCCGTTACCTCTACCGACGCTATGACAGCCGACTGGGCTCACCTGCCTTACGACTTCATGGCTAAGGTGTCTAACGAGATCATCAACAAGGTGCGCGGCGTCAACCGCGTATGCTACGACATCTCGTCTAAGCCGCCATCAACAATCGAGTGGGAGTAAAATTATAACTGGAAGATAGGCTGGAAGATTTCGCTTTTTAAAGCAAATCTTCCAGCCTTTATCGTGTTCTAAATGTGAGAGTTGCAGCGCTGCTGGAAGATATGGCAGATTTTTTCACTAACACAAAAAAACAAGGGCAATCTTTTAAGATAAATATTGAAGAATATGATAGAAAAGTAGTATCTTTGTACTTGAATTGAAGAACTCAATGATTTGAGCATTCGGAAATTTACATCAAGAACGCAGCAATGCGTGCCAACCGAGCTTTAGGAATAGAGCATTCCAAAGAGCCACGGTGGCGAGCGAAAGCAGATGTGGGCATACGCCAAAAAAACTCATTATAGCTCAGAGACTGTAGATTTCCTTATGTGTCCTATTATAGGCATATAGGGATTTTTTTATGTTCCTCCAGCAAGTGTTGTTACTTGTCGTTAGGCCCGCATGGTAATTGCCACTATATTGTCTAACAATTAAATAACAACAAAAATGGAACAATTAGGAAAATCAAGATGGGAAGGAATTGTACCAGCACCTGGAGCAATTCATAAAACGTTTAGAGTTCGTGTTGACAATTCAAGGTGCTACAAGAACATACTTCTTCATATCCCTCATTCATCATTTTCATTCCCATCGGGTTCGAATCATTCCTTTAACGATTTGGATAATGAGGAGAAGCTCCTTATCGATTATTATACAGACGAATTGTTTGTGCCTCAAAAAGAAACAGAGCACATAGGTACTATTGTATTCCCGTATTGCCGCCTGTTTTGTGATGTAGAACGACTGATAAATGACCCATTAGAAAAGGATGGCCTTGGCATTAGCTATGTCAGAGAGGTTCCCACAGGGAGATATTCCTCTACTTTTCGCTCCTTCAGTTCAAAGGAAGAAGCATTTATTCAGTATGTGGATTATCATTCAGCAGTCACCAAAAAACTCTTTACCATGGGAAAAAATACTCTATTAATTGACTGCCATAGCTTCTCTAATATTCCTAACCTCTTGAACTCAAACCCACCGGACATTGACATCTGCATCGGATATAATGATGATGCTACGTGCCCAGACAATGTGGTCATCGGTAATATTGTCCATCATTTCGAATCTCTTGGCTACAAGGTAGGTATTAACAAACCTTTCTCCAACAGCAAAACTTTTTCTGTGCCAATGAAGTATCATTCAGTCATGATAGAAGTCAACAAAAGGCTCTATATGAACGAGTTTACCCTAGAAAAGACAGAAGGTTTTTACAAACTACAACAAGAAATAAGAGCACTCTATAATATCTTATTGAAACTATAGAGGTAATTTATAGCAATTTAACCCAAATCGGTCATTAGAAAATGACAAGAAACTTTTTCTAATGACCGATTTGGGATAAAAGATATTATCGCCAGTCGGCTCTTAAAACCCATCATGCACATTTTTTGATTGAGAGACAAAAAAAGCGCCCAACGAATTGGACGCTTCTGTAGAACAATATAACTGTCTCCTATACCAATGCAACCTCTCTGATATCGAAGCAGCCCTTACCCATACCTGTTTCAAAATCCGGAGTTTTATCACGTTCATTGAACTCTACATCGGCGAAATAGTGTTCATGAAAGAAGTCGATTAGCTTTTCTTTCTGGTCTGATACAGCGATGGTGGTAGAAATTAAACGATGCATCATGTTGTCCGTACAGATACGTTTAAGTATGAAAAGGCTCTTTCCTGCCTTCTCAATGTTAGATCTATTTTCTTTTGCTGCTCTAATCATGGCTTTGCGAGCAGTTTCAAAAGAACAGTTCACAGCCATCATTTCTTCTTCTGTAAGATTTTTAATCATAATCCTTGATAATTTATGTTATATATTATAAATAGAATGACAATGGGAAGTTTACGTTCATTATGCTAAACTCCTTTTTATGAGAGAAATTTAACGACTCTTTTTACTCCTCATAACATTTACGCGACTCTTCAATACGATCGATAGCGTTCATAGGGTCAGCTCTTGAGCGCAAGTCTTACAATTCTTCGCTTAGGTCACTGTGCAGTCTGCAAACGCTTATGAACTTCTTTCTTAGTGCGTCGCTTTTGATGAGCCATCCGCTAATGTGAGACGTGTTCTTACCGCTGACGATGAACGTATCCTCGTCAAAAGTCAGTGGCGTAGCATCCTTGTAGTGTGACGCCTTTTGGTTATACGCTCTGATCTTGTCGGTTATCGCATCCTTGACTTCAGGCCTTGTTCGGTAACTTGAAGTTCATCATCAGATTGGCGATAAGCGTCTCTAACGGCACTTCGTCTACGCCTTCCTTGTCTTTCAGCAACTCCTCTCTTATGTCTTTCAGGGCTTTCATACGAGAACCGAAACCGTCTTTAGCGATATGTCCGTATTCGCCGCAATGAAAGCATTGATAGCTGATGCTTCCGATGCCCGACATCGGACTGCCTGCGAACGAATAGACGTAGGCTGTGTGTCCGCACTTCTCGCACTTGTGCATGAAACGCTCGTTTCCGCGTTGCCATAATGTAAGCATCACACCGACGAAAATCGGGTTCCGCGTACCGAACACGCTAAGCGGTATGGTAGCATAGAACCATTCCTTGCGCTTGCAGATCTCCTCACGATGCTCATAAAAGAGCTTTATATTCTCTCTGTACAAAGGCCATTTGATTTCCCTCTTTTCCACTTGCAAGCTGACGAGTACGCTCTCGAGCGAACAAGCCTCATACTGCTCGGCATACTTGTGATAGTGTCTGTTGATGGCAGCAAACTTGCTGAGTCTATGGCACGCCTGGTCGATGCTCGTGTCGGCGACATTGCCCAATTCGTCTGCCAGTTTGCATGTGTCCGTTTCTGACCGTTCTAAGCCAATCCTGCAAAGTACGGCGTTGTTGCCTTCGCTATTCTTTATCGGTGCCCCCTCGGTGGTATCCCAAAAGTCGAGAAACGCTCCCAACGTAGCATCCTTCAGACTACAACAATTTGCCGTTCCGCTACTCACTCTTACGCTTGCCAAGAGCATCTTGCTGTCTTTGCGTATCTCAGCCCTGTGTTTCCATAGAAAGTAAGCGTTCTTGAAGAACATTTCCGATTCCTCGTTGCTGAAAACGTGTCCAGTTTTCTTGTTATCTTCTATCTTCTGCTCCGTGCTCTTCTTGTGAGCAAGCAAAGACGTTCCGTCCATCAGCTTCATGTAGCCGATGTTATCTATAATTTCCAACATGTCGTTTTTTCTTTGTTAGGCTCTAATAATCAAGTGAATAGGGAGTCTTTAGGCAAACGTCAGACGCTTGCCTAAGAGGTGAATGTTCTTCGAGTCGAGTAAGGCGTAGTCGATAGGAGGTTCGGTGCCCTGCACGAGGCACTCGCGGCAGATCATCAGAATCTTGCCGAGGTTGTTCTCACCGACGAACAGGCCGATGTCGTTCACCTTGCAAGTCTCCTTGATAACCAGACGCTCCAGCGCCGCCTTCTTTATATTCGGGTTCTCAGCCTTAGCCCGTGCGACAACCTCCTTCTCCAACTCGTCTCTGCGGTCGGTCAGCGCTTTGTTGCTGCAGCCCCAAACCTCCTTTGTGTCGCAGCGTTCCTTGGTGGTGTTCTCTATGATAACAGCGTTCTGCGGAATCAGCGTGAGCTTGTTGGCGAACTCAGTATTGCCCTTGCACTTCTGCCAAACCACGTAGAGCATCCACTGAATGCGGAAGTCGGCGAAGTCCTGACGCATGTGGCTCTTGTACTTTGTCTTGATGAATCGCTTGGCGGCATAGCCGCTTGTCTGTCGGTGCATCTCCTCCTGGATAGCCAGGTGCTTCTCCGACGAATCGGAGAACTCGCCGCAGAGATACAGCGTTTCGCTGTCACGCCATGTAGCCCCTCCGAATTCGAAAGGATAGCCACCTGCCATGTTGGTGAGACGGACGTCCACACCGTCTGCGATGTCGCTCGCTTTGGCGAATGAGCAGCAGCGAATCTGCGTGGCGTCGTAATGCTCCACACGTCCGAGAGAGTTGATAAGGTTGTTTACTGTTGAGCGGTCTGAACCGCATGATGTGGATGAAAATGTGTTCATAATCAGAATTTTATTAGAATTGAACTAATCGCATTGATAGACCCACCGCTATTCTGAACCGGTTGGTGCCGACATTAAAGTCAGACTCGTAATGCATGTAATAAAAAGGATTGTTTTGTCATGTACGGACACGACAAAAGAGGCATATCGGCTAATGAAACCAATACACCAATCTGGTTCATCATATTGATGACGAACAGAAACGAATGCTACTTAACTGAATGTGATTTCTTGTTTTCATAAATGATTTTGTTTAAAAGTTAATACTTTTCATGTCGATGCTCCACCGTGGCTGTTCTGCTCGGTTGGCTTCACCTTTTACTAAAGGCTACTCTTGACATTTCAGCAGCAAAGTTAATACGACTTTCTGAGAAAGACGAATGTTTTTGCTTAATGTTTGTTAATCGCAGCCCTTTGTGTTCTAAATATTGTCGCTCATTTAACATTATTTACTTGTAATTCTCCACAGACTTGGAAAAGAGTCTGTAAATTTATAGTCTGTATAAATTGTTCCTGCTAACTTGTAATCACAATTAATATTACCGATATGATTATAATTGACGACGAGAGACGTATTCTTAATCTCAACCACATGGCTATATATCTGATGCTGACGGCAGAAGAAATGGCTATGTATGGCGATAAGCTTAAGAGACTGAATAACTACAGACGCGTTACGCGTGGCATTTTCCGCTTTGAGATTGTGGAGAAAGGTAGCACGCCTTACGAGCAGTTGCCAAAGGAGATGACGCGTGGCGCGGCAAGAGCCTGCAACTTGCTTGTACGTCTTGTCAATTCCATACACAAGATTTACTGCTATGGACTTGATTTTGTCGATATGTCTCTCGATTCTGATTCTATTCATAATGAGTTGAATTTGATTGTGGATGAAATCTGTCGTAAGAATATCTTTCAGTTGGATATCTTGGAGTATAGAAATACGGGCACAGCCATATCGGCACTGCAGATGTATCGTAACTGCAACATTGTAAAATCTGTTTTCGAAAGAGCACTTGATGGAGGTGTTATCTCTAAGAACGATTTTCCTGATGTTCGTATGCAGAGAGTTTCAGAAACCACCGACTTGGCTCGATCGCGATCTATTGCAGAAGATGCGTTTGCAGGTCCGCTGTCAGACAAAATCGAGAGAGAGCGTTGCGAGCGTGAGCTTCCAGACCGGCGCCCTAATATCTCTATCAATCTCAAGAATGTGCCGACAGGTAGTTGCTACAAGAGCGGCAAGCTCAAGATGTCAATCGGGTTGGAACTGATGATTGATGGCGACATCGTCAACGTGCCGATCACCAAGATAGACCAGAAGATGCTTTACACGGCTGTTCTCGTGGCTGCTTTGGAAGGAAAACGCTTGAAACGCAGCGACTTCACAACAGATGTAGCTTTAAAGTCAGACTTCTTAAAGCGTGTCTTTAGAGGTCTGTCTTTGGAAACTACTTTCACTGAATGGGTGTCGATGGTGAATCTGCATGGTGAATCTGCAAGAATCAACGATGCGAAGTCGAAGATGAACAAGGATATCTGGAACTGTCTTCCGCGCAAGCATCGCAACGCTTACTATTACGTGTGTCTTGTTACCGAATCGCCAAGGACGAAAGATACGCGCTATAAGATTCGTGCGAGCAGCAATCGTATTTCCATTGCCGGTTTCATATCGAACAGGATTATAGCTTGAACCCTATCGTTGTCCTTGCATCTCCCTTGTCCAGCAATTCCGCCTTGCAGTATCTGTCGAGATCTTCGAGAGTGGTCTCTTTGCCGTACAGCACGTAGTCGATAGACTGCTTTCGGGCTATGTTTTCTATCTGTCCTCCTGAGAAGTCGTAGCGCTTTGCCAGTGTCAGAGCGTCGCTCTCGCTTATACGCTTGAGCATGGTCCGCCATATCTTCGCCTTGACCTCAGTTTCTGGATTCTTGAACTGCACCTTGAAAAGGAATCGCCTATCGAAAGCGCTGTCGAGGTTGCATGTCAGGTTGGTTGTGGCTATAAGTATGCCGTCCAGATTATCCATTTCTTGCAGGATGATGTTCTGCGTAGAGTTCTCCATCTTCTCAACGGTAGGGTTTAATCCGCCGAAGTTTGTGCGCTTGTTGAAGATGGCGTCAGCCTCGTTGAAGAACAGAATGGGCATCACGTCCGAGTTCTTGCACAACTTTCCAGTGAGATTCGCAATCTGGTCTCCTTCCGTAGAGTTGTAGAAAAGCGACTTCTCCTTTATCTCCGTGAAAGCCTTCAACGACTTGTTGTTACGCAGAGTAGACAGACACTGAGATCTGCTGGGTATGTATTCAGACAGAAGCTCCGACTTGGCTTTATGCGTAAGAACGTATAGCTCTGTGTTGGCTATGCCGTCCTCGCACTTCTGCTCTATCAGACCGGCTTTCATCAGCGTATGCGTTCCGTTCTTGAGCGTGCGTCGCATACAGTTGCACTCCCAATCGTCAGGATAGATTTCTTCGATGGTCAGCAAGGTAAGTCCTTCGTTTTCGGAGTCGGCATACTGCGCATAGTCCAAGGCAATCTGGAGAAACAGTGTCTTTTCATGAATGTCCTTGTACCGCTGTAGTTCTTGGCATAATGCAAGATGCTGATTCGCCTCAACGAGCTGCATCATCCAGGTCTCGTCGTCCTCACGGTTGAAGTCTTGCCTGCCTTTGTTGCTCATGTGTCTTTCGAGTTTGTCCATAAACTCCTGCTCGTTGCTAACTTCCAGCTTTTCCGGCACGAAAGGCTTGTTGTGGCGTAGAGCCGTACGCCATGCTCCAGTTTGAAACCTTCCCAGTAAGAGTCCCGTTCATAGGCTGCACCTTTTATCAGCCAGCGTTTTGTTACGAGTTCTTCTATCTCTTCGCTGTAGCACATCGTGTTGAGGCGGCTTGTACCGAGAAACTCTCCGAAGCCTCCCCAGGAAACGGGCTCGCCCTCTTCTACCATTATAGCGAGCAATACGATTTGGATGTTTGTGAGTTCAAGATGTTCTCTAAGATACGCCATAGGGCGTTCGACGGTAGTCCAGAAATCGTTGGACAGTTTGCTGAGTCTTGCTTGGTCTAACACTCTGTCGAGTGCGGTGATGATAGTGTACTCCTTTGGTTCTACATACACCGGCTCGTATTTGTCGAGATTAAACTCGCTAAAGATGTCCGTTTTTTGTTTCTTTCTATGTGGTCTGTGCGTCTTCATAAAATCTGCTTTTATGCGTTAAAATTTTGCTTGATTATCTATTTCGCCAGCAAAGGTATGACAAACTTTCAACGTATACGATTTGCTTATACGTATAACGTTACTATATGTTTGCTCTGTTTTAATGACAAACACTTAAAGTGCGAAGCGTTGATACACTCCGCACGACCTGAAAAATCTAAAGAAATGATTGTATGTTTTTTCTATGTAGAAAAATAGGGTGCTTCCAAAAGCACCCTATTTATATCCCCAGTTTCTCAATCTTGTTGTATATTGTTTTGCGGTCTACGCCGAGCAGACGGGCGGCTTTGGCTTTGTTGCCGTTGGTCTGTTGCAGAGCGGTGATGATGCGTTGGCGATCCGTGTCCTCGTCGTGCAGTTGCAGGACGTTGTCGGTGCGTATCTGTCCCATCGCCAGCGTCAGTTCGGCGGTGGTGATCTGCGAGCCGCGTGTGAGCAGCACCGCACGCTTCACCACGTTGTTCAGTTCGCGGAGGTTGCCGGGCCATGAGTGTGAGGCGAGCATCTCCGCAGCGCCAGAGTCGAAGCCCTCAACGTTGCGGTTCAGCTCCTCGTTGGCGTGACGGCTGAAGAGGTCGGCGAAGAGGAAAAGGTCGCTGCCGCGCTCCGAGAGCTTGGGCATGTAGATGGTGAACTCGTTGATGCGATGGTAGAGATCCTCGCGGAAACGGCCCTCGCTGACAGCCTCCTCAAGGTTTTCGTTCGTAGTGCACACAAGTCGGATGTCGATGTCTATCTCCTTCGTTCCGCCGACGGGTAGGATGCGACGCTCCTGCAGCGCACGCAGCAGTTGCACCTGCACTTCATAGCTCAGGTTGCCCACCTCGTCGAGGAACAGCGTGCCGCCGTTGGCTATCTCGAACGCGCCGCGCTTGTCGACGTCGGCGCCCGTGAACGCTCCCTTCTTATGACCGAAAAACTCGGATGCTGCAACGTCACGCGGAATCGCTCCGCAGTCGAGTGCGAAGAACGGACGGTCGCGGCGCTGACTGAGGTCGTGAATGCGGTGAGCTACGTACTCCTTGCCGGTGCCCGACGCTCCGAGTATGAGAACGGACATCGGCGTCGGAGCCACCAGCTCTACGTAGCTGTATAGCTGTCGAGAGGCTTCGCTCTTGCCCTCGATGTAGCGAGGTGCGGCTTCCGAATTTTGAGTTTTGAGTTTTGAATTGTGCGCCGTTGGCGCATTTTGAGTTGTAGAGTTTTGAATTGTTGCATTGCTTTGTTGCGCATTCTGCTCCATCGCATCGTTAATCTTCTGCAGCAGAATGTCGGGCTGCACAGGCTTTGCTATATAGTCGGCAGCGCCCGACTTCATGGCGAGCACCGCGTTCTGCACCTCCGCATAGTTAGTCATCACGATGAACGGCGCATTGATGCTGTGCTTGTGCATCCAAGCCAGCAGTCGGAGGCCGTCGTGATCGGGCAGTCGGAGGTCGGAGAGCACGAGGTCTACGCTCTTCATGTCCACGAGCAGCTTCACGGCAGCACCCACCGATGTCGCCTTGTCCACCTCAAATCCCTTTCGGCGCAGCCATGTTTGTAGCATTGTGCCGAAAGCGATGTCGTCTTCTACAATCAGTATATGTCGCATAGTATTTCCTTAAGTTTCTCTATCAGTTGTTTTTCGGGTGTCATGCCGCAGCCCGTGTCGCTCCGCCTTTCCGCTCTCCAGCTTATGATAGTCGAGCAGCGCCGACACCAGTTGCAGCAGATGATTAGCCGAGCCCGATATGCTCTGCAGGTAGCCCACAGCCTTCGGACGGTCTACATACTCGCTGAGCAGGTCGATGAAACCGGCAATCGACGCAGCCGGTGCCTTTATGTCGTGCGTGATGGTGAGCAGCAGTCGTTCTCGCTGCTGCATGATGCGCTCCGTCTCCGTCTTCGCTTCAAGAATGCGCTGACGGTCGCGGCGCTCGCGCTTTATGTCTCTAAGGATGTACACCACGAGAATCGCCGCCGAGAGAATCGCCAACAGTCCCAGCACCGCAATTCTTACGATCATGGCACGTCGCGAACTGATAGCCTTGCCCACAGCCGTAGCCTCCTACGATTAGAACCGTTCGCTATTCAATTTGCCAAATATTTTAGTTTTGACTCACACCCTCACGGAATCTGATCGGACGGCGAACGGAATCCGATCGGACTGCGAACGGAATCCGATTGGACGGCGAACGGAATCTGATCGGACGGCGTTCGGGTGACGATGAAAACGCCTTAGATTATTGCCAAACAAACTTGAAGGTCTTTGTAGCTGTCGGCGTCTTTACGCTGAGCAGATACACGCCCTTTGGCAGTTGCGGCACGGCAACAGACAGCGTTTCGCCTGCCGAGCGTTTGCCGAGCTGCTTGCTGAACAGCGTGCTGCCCGTCATGCTTGTGATGCAGAGCGTAGCCTGCGTGTCGCGAGCGAAGCCCAATAAGATGTTTCCGTCTGCGATGCGCACCGTTCCGTCGGCAGGGCGGCGGAAAACGGCGTGCATATAGTCGAATCCGGCGTCGACCACGCCCACAAACACGCCCTTGCCAGTGTAAGCCTGCGGCAGGTCGATGCCTTTGTGTATCTGGTCGGTGGCAGCCTCCTGGCGCGCAAGGTTGAGCATCTGCGTTGCGCCCGAAGTAATCTGGATGTACTCTACCCCCTGCTGCTTAGCCAGACGCTGCAAGGCGTCGAGCGTGAGGCGCACGGTAGCCGTATTGGCGTTCTCGGCGATAGGCGTTACGCCCAACTGCTGCCACGATGTGAGCGCAGGGTCGATTGTTACGTAAGCTGAAAGCTGACTGCTTGCGACGCCCACTGCAGCCGCTTGCGCAGCTGGCGACTTAAGCAGGGTGGGGGAAGCGACGGCTATAGCCGTGCGAGGCGAAAGCGATGCCTGCGCCAACGCTTAGGCTGGTGCGAGCAACATCGTTGCACCTATTATATATATGTATGACTTGCGCATGATATACCTTATTATATTATATGTATCTGTTTTCGGCTGCCCTTATTACTTCACGAGCACCTTCTTTGTGGTCTGCTTGCCGTCGGCAGTCACCTTCACGATGTACACGCCCTTGGCAAGATCGGCGTTCTCCACCTGCGCACCAGCGAGGTTGTACACCTGCAAGCGGTCGTACTCGCCGCCAACGTGCACCTTTCCGTTGCTTACGAAGATGCTAACGCTCTGCTCAGCCTCGGCGCTGTTCACGTCGGTAGGCTTGACGAAGCCCGTCTGCTTGTACGACTCGCCCAGACGCGCCTCGCAGCAGTTGTAGATAGTGTGCTTGTACACCGACAACGGCTACAAGAAGAACGGTGCTTCTACGCAGCTCGCTGGCTATTGGCAGAACAACCGCTGGAACCGTCTCGAAATGCCTTCTGACGCTGTGAGCAGTAGTGGCGCTTCTGGCATCTCGCCCGACGGACACTACATCACGGGCAACGTATATGTAGGCGGAAAGTATTTGGGATACGTATGGAAGGACGGCAAGATTTATCGCCAACTGAAGGAGAACAATGGTATCGCGATACCTTATGCAATATCGCCAGACGGAGAGTATACTACGGGTTGGGTTATGAACAAGAACCGCCAGGCATGTTTATGGGGACCCGACGGCAATTTCACCACACTCTCTGACCAGCAGTCGCCGTTCTGTGTATGCAAGAAGTTCTCGCCCGACGGCAAGAAGCTGCTTTATTTCGGCGGCTGGCAGACCGAAGAAGAGGCAGGCGGAGCTGGTAAGGTGCGCGGAGCATGGGCACTCTACGATATGGAAACCGGCAAGAAGAGCGCTATTCTTCCGGCTGGCGACAACTACGACCTCGACTTCTTCGATATCAGCGGTAACGGCACCGTGATGTGCGAGGACAACCAGTTGGGCTATATCTATCAGAACGGAAAGGGCACCTTTGCATACAAGTTTCTGAAGGAAAAAGGTGTGAACCTCGCCGACTATCATGTTTTCGTCAATCCGGACTCGCCGAAGGATTCGGAAGGCGAAACCCTTTATAACGTCACACGCGCCACATCCGTGTCGGTAGACTATCACATCATGGGCTTCCTCTTCTACAACGACAACAAGGATTCGGACGGCAACTATCCATTTCGTCGTAGTCGATGATCGTGAAGTTCGGTAGCCCGATGTTCTCGGCTATGCCTCCGGTGAGCATTAAGACTCAGCAGTTGTCAGGACTCAACTCGGTGAAGATTACATGGAAGCCGAACGTTGCAGCCACCGGCATAACCGGATACAAGGTGTATCGCGACGGCAACAAGGTGAGCAGCGATGTTGTTACCGCTGAAGGATTCGTAGATGCTGGTGTGCCGGTAGGCGAACACAAGTATGAGGTTACGGCAGTGTACGGCGACGTTGAGTCGGCTGATAGCGAGACAGCTACTGTCAAGGTGGAGAATCAGAAACTTTCTACGCCTACAAACCTCTTCGCACAGCAGCATGGCTACAGAGCAGCATACATGGAGTGGAACAATCCGTCAACAAACTTCGGAGCGCTCACATACTTCAACCCCGACAACGCCAACCTCGAGACATTCGGTCTGTCGTTCGAAGGCGAGAGCTACGAGACAGCCATCGTTTTCGACGCAGTTACGCTCAGCGCATACAAGGGACAGAAACTCACATCCGTAGGTTTTTACCCGATGGAGGCTCAGGGCGGCTGGACTATCAACCTCTACACACGCAGCACAGACGGTAAGTTGCAGAAGTTCTACACACAGCCAGTTACGCAGAGGCTGAACTACGGCGAGCGCAACGTCGTTAAGCTCGACACTCCGCAGAATCTGCCTTCAGGCGAACTGCTCGTGTCGGTTGAGGTGAAGGTTACAGAGGCTTCGCAGCGCATCACAGCGCTCGACTTCGGTCGTGCCGTGAAGGGCTCTTCCGACCTGCTCCGCCTTACAACCGAGCCCGACTTCTACTCGATGGGCAACCTTATGGAGGAGAGCAACTATCTCTACGCCGCTTCGTGGGCTATCGACGCTATCGTGGCGCCGGAAGGTGTCGACCTTGCAAAGGACAACGTGACGGGCTATAATATATATGTAGACGGCAAGAAGGTAGGTTCGTCTGCTACAAAGAACTTCACCGTACCCTCTCTTGGCAAGGGCGACCATGCACTGGGCGTGAGCGCCGTGTATGCCAACGGATCGGAGTCGGAGCCGACCGTAGCTCAGCTTGCGGTTGTTCCTGATGACAGCCAGCTTCAGGCAGTGAAAGGCGTGGCAGTAGCGTCGGTAAGCGCTTCGGCTGTGAAGGCTGATTGGGCAGCACCGGTTGACCGCGACGTAGTTCAGGTGCAGTATTGCACGGGTTCTGCATCAACGCAGGGCGTGACAGCTCCCGCTGACAACAACTATAACATCATGGTAGGTGCGCTCTATCCGTCGAAGACATTCCGCGGTCGCACCGGATATGCCATCAAGAAGGCACGCTTCTATCCGCTCACAGACGCTACATACACAGTGAATGTCTACAAGAACGACGAGCTGATAAGCGAGACCGAGGTGGACGACTACACCGTAGGTAAGTGGAACGAGGTGAACTCACGATGCCTATCATCATCGAGAACGGATCTACATACCGTCTTGCCATCGACTGCTATGATGTTACGCCGAAGGAACCGGCTATCGCCGTTGACAGCAGCGATCCGCTGGAAGGCTACTCTGACATCAACTCGCTCGACGGCGAGTCGTGGAGCTCAATATCTTCTACCGGCGTGATGGCTAACTGGATGATCGGTCTCGTGCTGGAGAACCCGAAACCAGGTACGTTGCCTATCGAAGGCTACGACGTGTTCATCGACAACGCTAAGAAGAACGCGGCGAAGCTCACGGAGAGAACATACACACACGACTTCGGTACCGACGACAAGCAGCAGCACACTATCCGCGTTGACGTATACTACACAGTGAAGTCGACAAGCGTGAAGGGCGGTGTAACCAACTTCCTCATCGCCGTTGCAGGTATCGACGAGAACACCATAGGACTCATCGAGATGCGCCAGGGCGAGAACGAGCTCACCGTAACTGACGAGGGCGTGACGTCGGTAGAACTTGTGTCGGCAGCAGGCGCTGTTGTAGCAAAGGCAGAAGGCAACATCGTATCGCTCAACGGCTTGACCGCAGGCGTATGTGTAGTGAAGGCCGTAGTAGCCGGCGAAACCGTCACACGCAAGATAATGATAACGAAGTAAAAGTTTTAGCAGGTTAAGCACAAATTTGCTACACTTAAGCCAAGAATGATGCGTTTTGTTCCATAATCGGTAAAATAGGAGTTGCGTGTTGCAAAAAATATGGGTAAATTTGCAACGTGAACAGAAACGTAAACCAGATTTGACCAACACAAAACGCATCATATAAAAGCAAAAAGCGCTGACGAAGATTGTTTCGCCAGCGCTTTTTTTAATTAGTAATTCGTAATTATTAATTATTAATTGTTAGGGTGTAATTTTAAATCACGAATCACGAATTAATAATTAATAATTACGAATTAATAATTAAAAATTAATAATTAATCAATTCTTCTTCAGCAAGTCGCGAATCTCTGTGAGCAGCAACTCCTCCTTTGTCGGCTTCGGCTCCTCGGGCGCAGGTGCAGGCTTGGTCTCCTCCTCCTTCTTCTTGAGGTTAGCCAGCTTGTTGATGCCCTTCACGAGGAGGAACACGCAGAAAGCGATGATAGTGAAGTCGATGATAGTCTGAATGAACGCACCATAGTTGATGGTAGCCGGCTTCATTGTCTCCATGCCGAGGTCTACGGCAGGCAACTCGAACTTCAGGTCGCTGAAGTTGACGCCACCGATGAGCCATCCGATAGGCGGCATGATGATATCGTTGACGATAGAACTTACGATTTTCCCGAACGCGCCGCCGATGATCACACCGACAGCCATGTCGACAGCGTTGCCCTTTACGGCGAACGCCTTGAACTCATTTAGCATTTTTCCCATAGTTTCTGTTTGTTAATTGTTTAATTCCTAATGTCCGATTGTATGTTTCTTGTTTCTAACTATCTTATTTTGCAAAGTGTATATAGCAAACTGCGCTTATTATATATAATGTATATAGCCCAGTGAAATTATATAGCGATTTTTTAAATATTTTAATACCTCTATTGGCTGCAAAATTAGAAAATAATTATTAACTTTGCGCTCGATAAAGAAAAAAAATGCTCAAAAGTATTGCTTTTTGAATGTTTCAGCTCATTGGCAAGTACTGTGGAGCTTGAAAGTAAGATTTATTTTCAACCATTAATTAAAATATTAAAAAAATGACAAAAGTTGCTATTAACGGCTTCGGCCGTATCGGTCGTCTGGCTTTCCGTCAGATGTTTGAGGCAGAGGGTTATGAGGTAGTTGCTATCAACGACCTTACATCTCCAAAAATGTTGGCTCACCTTCTTAAGTATGATACAGCTCAGGGTGGCTTCGCTGGCAAGTACGGTGAGGGCAAGCACACTGTAGAGGCAACAGACAACTCTATCATCGTTGATGGTAAGGAAATCACTATCTATGCTAAGCCAAACGCTGCTGAGCTTCCTTGGGGCGAGCTTGGTGTTGACGTAGTACTCGAGTGCACAGGTTTCTACACATCAAAGGAGAAGGCTTCTGCTCACATCGCAGCAGGTGCTAAGAAGGTTGTTATCTCTGCTCCTGCTGGTAACGATCTCCCAACTATCGTTTACAACACAAACCACAAGACTTTGACTCCAGCCGACACAGTTATTTCTGCAGCTTCTTGTACAACTAACTGCTTGGCTCCTATGGCTTACGCTTTGAACAAGTATGCAGCTATCCAGTCAGGTATCATGTCTACTATCCACGCTTACACAGGTGACCAGATGATTCTCGACGGTCCTCAGCGCAAGGGCGACCTCCGTCGTTCACGTGCAGGTGCTCAGAACATCGTTCCTAACTCTACTGGTGCTGCTAAGGCTATCGGTTTGGTTATCCCTGAGTTGAATGGTAAGTTGATTGGTTCTGCACAGCGTGTTCCGACTCCGACAGGTTCTACAACTATCCTCGTTGCTGTTGTTAAGGGTAAGGACGTAACTGTAGAGGGTATCAACGCTGCTATGAAGGCTGCTTCTAACGAGAGCTTCGGTTACAACGATGAGCAGATCGTTTCTTCTGATATCATCGGTATGCGTTTCGGTTCACTCTTCGATGCTACTCAGACAATGGTTAGCAAGATCGACGAGGATACATATCAGGTACAGGTAGTTTCTTGGTACGACAATGAGAACTCTTATACTTCTCAGATGGTTCGTACTATCAAGTACCTCGCTGAGTTGAAGTAATTCGTTGACTCGGTTTACGACAACATATATAAGCCTGGCATTGTAAAATGCCAGGCTTTTTTGTATCAATACCCCTCCTGAAACCTCATTTATGGGTTTCTAACAATGCTACCGTTGTGTGCTGACGGCGTTACCGTTGCGCGGTAACGATGTAACCTATACGCGGTAACGGTGTTACAGAATAGGTGTAATCGTGTTACCACTTCGCGGTAATCGTGTAGCATTACAAACAATTTTCTGCACAATTGTGTGGCATGTGAGAATTTTTTTGTAAGTTTGTATTTTGAAACCGTAGCTATGTGCTATCAGAGGCAAAGCAATCGGTTTTCTAAACCGAACAAATTGCTTTCAGAACCCGAAACAACATTATTAAATACACGTGCAGCAAAGCTATTGACGACATGCAGAACAAAAGAATGATAACCATACTCGGACCCACCGCAAGCGGAAAGACCGCTGTGGCGGCAGCACTCGCATTGCGCACCGACGGCGAGATAATCAGTGCCGACTCGCGCCAGGTGTACCGCCGCATGGACATCGGAACGGGCAAGGACTTGGCAGACTATGTAGTTGACGGCCAGCCGATTCCGTATCATCTTATCGACATAGCCGAGCCAGGCACAAAGTACAATCTGTTCCAGTATCAGCAGGACTTCCACGTGGCATACGACGACATCTGTAGCCGAGGCAAGCTGCCCATACTCTGTGGCGGCACCGGTCTGTATATCGAAGCCGTGCTGGGCGGCTACCAGCTCTCGCCCGTGCCGCAGAATCAGCCGTTGCGCGACGCTCTCGCCGGAAAGTCGCTTGCAGAACTCACCGAAATGCTCGTAGAACTGAAGCGCCGCAATGGGTCGAACATGCACAATCAGACCGACGTGGACACTGCCCAGCGTGCCATACGCGCCATCGAGATAGAGACATACAACCTGGAAAACCCTACACCCGAACGGCAGTTGCCGCCAGTTGACTCGCTCATCGTGGGCATAAACATCGACCGCGACCTGCGCCGCGAGAAGATAACGCGCCGACTGAAGGCGCGCCTCGACGAGGGCATGGCTGACGAGATACGCGCGTTGATAGGCGAGGGCATCGACCCCGAAGACCTTATATACTACGGTCTTGAGTACAAGTTTATTACCGAGTACGTCGTAGGTCGTCTCAGCTTCGACGAGATGTTCCGACAGCTGGAGATAGCCATCCACCAGTTCGCCAAGCGACAGATGACGTGGTTCCGCGGCATGGAGCGACGCGGATATACCATCCACTGGATAGACGCCAAGCTGCCCATGGAGGAGAAGGTAGAAGCAATATGCAAGCTGATGCAGGACGCATAGCGAGAGATATAAAAGAATGTGACATCGTGGCGGACATACCGCCGCTAAAAAAGGCTTACTATATGATTAACGACAACCGTTGGGGCATACTCTACTGCCCGAAACACGAGACGTTCAACTCCGGCATGCGCTGGGAGAAGATTGAGCGATGCCTGAAGGCGAACGGCATCGAGTACGACTACTTGCAGAGCGAAAACTCGGCAAGCGTGGAGCGCTTGGTGAAGATGATGATCAATAGCGGATACAAGACTATTGTCATCGTCGGCGGCGACTCGGCGCTTAACGACGCCGTCAACTGCCTCATGCTCACCGAGCGAAGCGTGCGCGAGACCATTGCGCTCGGCGTGATACCCAACGGACTCATGAACGACTTCGCCCATTTCTGGGGATTCCGCGAGAGCGACTACGAGCAGACCATCAAGTGGCTCAAGCAGCGTCGCGTGCGCAAGATTGACCTTGGCTGCATACGTTACACCAACAAGCACGGCGAGGCGTGCCGCCGCTACTTCCTCAACTGCATCAACATCGGACTCATCGCTGCCATCATGAACCTGCGCCGACAGACACGCCACTTCTTCGGTTCGCGCACGCTCTCGTTCCTCTGCTCGTTCGTGCTCATGATTTTCCAGCGACTCGAGTACCGCATGCACCTGAAGATAAACTCCGACACCGTGGAGCGCAACGTGATGACCGTATGCATCGGCAACGCTACAGGCTACGGACAGACACCCAACGCCGTGCCCTACAACGGACTGCTCGACGTGAGCGTGGTCTACCATCCCGGCATGACGCAGCTCATCGAAGGCTTCTATCTCTTCGTGCGCGGCAAGTTCCTCAACCACCGCAGCGTCCACCCGTTCCGCACACGCAAGGTGGAAGTGATAGAGGCGAACAAGGCGCTCGTGGGCATCGACGGACGCCTCATGAAGACCCCCGTCGGACCCTTCACCGTGAGCGTGGAGCAGGAAGTCATCAACTTCCTCATACCCGAATAAGGCAAACGTTTTCCATGATAAATCCTCATATTTTGCAATATTTTGTGCGAAATATGAGGATTTTTTTAAAAAAGTTAATATTTTATTTTGCGTATAAATATATTTTTACTACCTTTGATTTCGTAATGTAGCATTGCCTATATAAAGACTACTACACTTCTTACAGCTAACTAATAATGAACCTTAATCATAAATCTATGAGTTATTTGAGATTCGAAAAAGCTCTGATGACTAACCTCGAAGAGTCGTTGCCACGCGAGTTGTTGCGTACTAATCGTTCGGGAGCATATTCCTGCTCTACGATTGTAGATTGTAATACGCGCAAGTATCATGGCTTGCTCGTCGTGCCCGTACCGGAACTCGACGACGAGAACCATGTGCTCCTCTCTTCGCTCGACCCCACCGTTATTCAGCACGGCGCCGAGTTCAATCTTGGTTTGCACAAATATCAGGGCAATAATTACAGTCCGAAAGGTCACAAATATATCCGAGAGTTCGATTGTGACACAGTGCCCACAACACTCTACCGCGTAGGCGGTGTGCTACTGAAAAAAGAGGTAGTGTTCCAGCACTATGAAGACCGCATCCTTATCCGTTATACCCTTGTTGATGCACATTCTGCAACGACTTTGCGCTTCCGTCCGTTCCTTGCTTTCCGCAGCGTGCGCCAGTTTACGCACGAGAACACCGTAGCTTCACGCGAGTATGCAGAAGTTACAAACGGCATCAAGACCTGCATGTACGCCGGCTACCCCGACCTTTACATGCAGTTCAGCAAGAAAGTGGAGTTCGTGTTCCAGCCCGACTGGTACCGCGGCGTGGAATACCCGAAGGAGCAGGAGCGCGGCTACGCTTCTAACGAAGACCTCTACGTACCCGGCTACTTCGAGATGGACATCAAGAAGGGCGAGAGCATCGTGTTCTCGGCTTCAACAACAGCCTGCAAGACAACCGGACTGAAGAAGCTCTTCCAGGAGGAAGTGGACGAGCGCTCACCGCGCGACAACTTCTTCCACTGCCTCGTCAACGCAGCGCACCAGTTCCACAACCGCACAAAGAAAGACGAGCGATACATCCTCGCCGGCTATCCGTGGTTCAAGTGCCGCGCACGCGACACATTCATCTCTCTGCCGGGTCTCACGCTCTCTATCGAGGAGGAAGACTACTTCGAGCTCGTAATGGAGACAGCCATGCGCGCACTCTACGAGTTCATGGCAGGCAAGCCGCTCACAGCGAAGATCTATGAGATAGACCAACCCGATGTTCTGCTCTGGTGCGTATGGGCTGTGCAGCAGTATGCAAAACATGCAGGTCGCGAAAAGTGCAACCGCAAGTACGGCAAGCTGCTCTACGACGTATTGCATTATATCAAGGACAACCGCCACCCGAACCTGAAGCTCTGCGAGAACGGACTTCTCTACTCGGAAGGCAAGGAAAAGGCCGTAACATGGATGAACTCTACAGCCGGCGGACGCCCCGTCGTACCGCGCACAGGCTACATCGTCGAGTTCAACGCCCTCTGGTACAACGCCCTCAAGTTCTGCGCATCTATGGCTGCCGACTTCGGCGACGCCACAGAGGCTTCCGACTTCGAGCAGATGGCTACACTCTGCGGCAAGTCGTTCGTAGAGACCTTCGTCAACGAGTACGGCTACCTCTTCGACTACGTAGAGCCTAAGGACAACCCCGACTGGAGCGTACGTCCGAACATGATATTCGCCGTTGCGCTCGACTACTCACCGCTCACACCAGCCCAGCAGAAGGCTGTGCTCGACGTCTGCACACGCGAACTCCTCACACCGAAGGGTCTGCGCTCGCTCTCGCCGAAGAGCGGCGGCTACAACCCGATGTACGTCGGTCCGCAGACACAGCGCGACTACGCTTACCATCAGGGCACAGCTTGGCCTTGGCTCGGCGGCTTCTACATGGAGGCATGCCTCAAGATTTACAAGCGCACACGCCTGTCGTTCATCGAGCGTCAGATGGTGGGCTACGAGGACGAGATGGTGAGCCACTGCATCGGCACAATCCCCGAACTCTTCGACGGCAACCCGCCATTCCACGGACGTGGCGCCATCTCGTTCGCTATGAACGTAGCCGAGATCCTGCGCACTCTCGAACTCTTGGAAAAATATAAATATTAAAATAGGAGGATAAGTATATATGAAAGTATTAATGTTCGGATGGGAGTATCCTCCTCACGTATTTGGTGGACTCGCTACCGCTAACTTCGGAATTTCTCAGGGTCTGCACGCACAGGGCGATGTCGAGACCGTGCTCTGTCTGCCGCATCCGTTCGGCGACGAGGACTGTAGCGCCTGCCGCATCGTGGCTATGAACTGCGTGCCTATCGCTTGGCGCGACGTCAACTTCGACTACGTAAAGGAACGCGTGGGCAACATCATGGACCCAGAGTATTACTATCGTCTGCGCGACCATATCTATGCTGACTTCAACTATATGCACGTCAACGACCTTGGCTGCATGGAGTTCGCCGGCGGCTACCCGTCTAACCTGCACGAGGAGATAAACAACTACTCAATCATCGCTGGCGTAGTGGCTCGCACAGAGGACTTCGACATCATTCATGCTCACGACTGGCTCACCTATCCAGCCGGCATCAACGCCAAGCACGTAAGTGGCAAGCCGCTCTGCATACACGTTCACGCTACCGACTTCGACCGCTCGCGCGGCAAGGTGAACCCTACGGTTTACGCCATCGAGAAGGACGGTATGGACAACGCCGACTGCATCATGTGCGTGTCGGAGCTTACACGTCAGACCGTTATCCATCAGTATCATCAGGATCCGCGCAAGTGCTTCACAATGCACAACGCCGTTTATCCGCTGCGCCAGGAACTGCAGGACATCCCGCGTCCCGACCACACGGGTAAGGAGAAGGTCGTAACCTTCCTCGGACGTATCACAATGCAGAAGGGTCCGGAGTACTTCGTAGAAGCTGCCAACATGGTGCTGCAGCGCACACGCAACGTGCGTTTCTGCATGGCTGGTAGCGGCGATATGATGGACGCAATGATTTATCTTGCAGCTGAGCGCGGCATCGCCGACCGCTTCCACTTCCCAGGCTTCATGCGCGGAAAGCAAGTGTACGAGTGCCTGAAAGACTCGGACGTTTACGTCATGCCGTCAGTTTCTGAACCGTTCGGTATCTCGCCGCTTGAGGCAATGCAATGCGGCACGCCGACGATTATCTCTAAACAGTCGGGTTGCGCCGAAATCCTCGACAACTGTATCAAGGTTGACTACTGGGATATACACGCACTTGCCGACGCTATCTACTCTATATGTAGCAACGAGTCGCTCTTCAACTACCTCAAGGAGGAAGGAAAGCGCGAGGTCGACCAGATCACATGGGAGAAGGTTGGCGCACGTATCAAGAATCTGTACGAGCGCGTTCTCGCTGGCGACATTTAAACTCAAAGCAAAAAGCCAAACCGAGTAACTTACTATTCAATAATCTTAAAACAAACAATAATGAAAACGATTTGTTTATATTTCGAGATACATCAGAACATACAGCTGAAGCGCTATCGTTTCTTTGATATCGGCACAGACCACTATTACTATGACGACTACGAGGACGAGCGTCTCATCACTGATGTGGCTAACCGCTCGTATATGCCGGCTCTCGAGGCTTTGGGCGAAATGTTGAAGGAGCATCCGGGCTTCTTCAAGGTGGCTTTCTCTCTCTCTGGCGTAGGCATGGAGCAGTTGGAGATTCACGCTCCGCAGGTGCTCGATAAGTTGCAGGAACTCAACCAGACCGGTTGCGTAGAGTTCCTCGCTGAGCCTTACTCCCACGGTCTTGCATCACTCGCTAACGAGGAGAGCTTCGCTAAGGAAGTGAAGCGCCAATGCCAGAAGATGAAGGAATACTTCGGCAAGGAGCCTCAGGTTCTGCGCAACTCTTCGCTTATCTACAGCGACGAGATCGGTGCTCAGGCTGCTCAGATGGGTTTCAAGGGTATGCTTACCGAAGGCGCACGCCACGTCCTCGGCTGGAAGTCGCCGCACTATGTTTACAACTGCGCGCTCGCTCCCAACCTCAAGCTCTTGCTTCGCGACGTTAATCTCAGCGACGATATCTCACTTCGCTTCAGCAATGTCTACTGGGAGGGCTATCCGCTCTTCGCTGACAACTACGTAGACCGCATCGCCAACTTCCCTGGCGAGGAGCATGTAGTGAACATCTTCATGGAGCTTTCTGCTCTTGGCGTGGCTCAGCCGTTGTCGAGCAACATTCTCGACTTCCTCAAGGCTCTGCCCGAATGTGCTAAGCAGCGCGGCATCTCATTCTCTACACCGAGCGAGATCTGCGAGACAATGGCAAGCGTAGGCGCTCTCGATGTGCCCGACACACTCTCTTGGACCGACGAGGAGCGCGATGTTAGCTCTTGGCTCGGCAACCCGATGCAGCGCGAGGCTTTCAACAAGCTCTATAGCGTAGCCGACCGTGTGCGCATCGCCGACGATCCGCGCATCAACCAGGACTGGGACTATCTTCAGGCTTCTAACAACTTCCGTCAGATGACTACAAAGCCGTCGCAGGTAGGCATAGACCGTGGCATCTATGCTTCGCCGTTCGACGCATTCACCAACTATATGAACATCCTCGGCGACTTCATCGCTCGCGTTAACTCGCTCTATCCTGAGTCTGTTGATAACGACGAGCTTGCTTCGCTCCTCACCACTATCAAGAATCAGGACGAGGAAATCGAGATGAAGAACAAGGAGATTATCCGTCTGCAGACCAAGATAGAGAAGATTGAGGCTGCTGAAGAAAAACTCCGTGCTAAGCTCGAGAAGACAAAGGCTCCGAAGGCTGAGGCTGCTCCGAAGGCTGCAAAGACAGCAAAGAAGCCTGCTGCAAAGAAGGCTAAGGCTGCTGAGCCAAAGGCTGAAGCTGAGCCGAAGGCTGAGTAATGTTTGCGGTTGCAAATGCAAGTTGTGAAGCTTAATCGTTCTGATTATAACGCTTAGTCGTTCATATTGCAATGTTCAAGCAAAGCAGAATGTGTTTGCAACAGCAACAGTTGAACCTATTGAATTAATAAGAAGAATTAAGGTTCTTGTACAATTAAATATTGGTTATAAAGGTTTAAATGTCCTACTGCGAGATGCCGTTGGGCATTTTTTTATTTCAACTTTTCAATTAGCGGCACACTAATTATTCCTCTGCTGAAGTGCAGCAGTCCGTTGGCTTGCATGGCGTTGAGCGCTTCCGATACGTTGAGGCGGCTAATGCCGAGTTCTTGTGCAAGTCGCGTCATCTTTATGCGCAACACCTTTGCGCCGGTAGGGTAGAGGCAGTGCGACTTCAGGAAGAACACGATGCGACTCCTTGTGTCAGCCGGCATCGGACGCCATAGTTTGCTCTCCGCTTTCTGTGCTATTGCGGAGACGATGTTAAGAAGATTGATACGGAAAATGATAAATTCGTCGGAGATGTGCATAAGGTCGCTCTGTCCGATCTCCACCGTGTTGCTTTCGCCAATGGACGTAAACGTGCGTGTATAATGCGGCGAAAGGCCCATGAAATGCTCCAACTGAATGATGTACGGAGCCTTTATATATTCCTCTATCGAGTAGCCGTGGTCGTCGGCGTAAGCGATAGTCTTTACGTCGCCACTCAATAGAATGGCGACGTTATCACATTTCTCTCCCTCCTTTTTTATTATATCGTTCTTGCCGAATTTCTTAAAGCTGAACTTCGTCTGACCTATAATCTGCATGAGGTTGTCGCTTGTGAGACCCTGGAATAATGGTATCTCGCGAAGCTTGTCGTAGAGATTCAGCATGGGGAATTTTGAGTTTTGAATTTTGAGTTTTGAATTATTGCAGCGCAATGCGCTGCAATTAGGAATTATTGAATTTTGAATTATCAGAATTCAATGGCTACGGCAAGAAAACCGTAGCCTCCTATTTCTGAATCTTGTCCTCCATAGACGGCGAATACCATACCTGCAGGTTGCCCTTGTCGTCGCTGTAGATGAGATAAGCCATCAGTTCTGGATGCTTTTCGAGCACCTTCTTTGCTTTCTCCATGCCCATCACCATGAACGCCGTAGCATAAGCGTCGGCTTCCGCGCAGCGCTTTGCGAGCACCGTTGCCGAGAGAATGCTGTGCTGCACGGGATAGCCCGTAGCAGGGTCGATAGTGTGTGCATATTTCTTGCCGCCACGATAGTAGAAGTTGCGGTAGTTGCCGCTTGTCGCCATTGCGCGATCCTTCACGTTGAGCACGGTCTGCAGTTCGTTGTTCACGTTCAGTGAGTCGTCCGACGGCTTCGTCACGCCAATCTTCCACGGCAGACGCTTTTCGCTGATGCCGTGCGTAACCACCTCGCCGCCAATCTCCACCATATAGTTCTTTATGCCGCGCTTTTCGAGCAGACGCGCCACCACATCGCAGCCGTAGCCCTTAGCAATAGCGCTGCAGTCGAGCATTACGCGCGCATCAGTCTTCGCGATGCGATGGTTCACGAGCTTCACCTTCTTGTAACCCACGATAGCACGCAGCGAGTCTACCGTCTGCTTTGTTGGCGGATTGCCCGTCTTGAAGCCGAATCCCCATGCGTTCACGAGCGGTGCCACCGTTATGTCGAACGCTCCGTCGGTGTTGTCGGAGATTTTCTCAGCCAGATTAAACACACTCTCGAACATCTCGTTCGTTTCCACGTTCTCGCCGCGATTGATGTGCGAGATGATCGACTCCTTGTTGAACATCGACAAAGCGTTGTCCACCTTCTGCAGTTCTGCGAGAATGTCTGTCTGAATAGAAGAGTCGTTCTGATAAGTGATGTGATAGAACGTGCCGAATATCTGTCCCTCATCGTGCTGATAAGGCATGCTACGCTGTTGTCTTACAATATATATTGTTCCGATAATGAGGAACACGAGTAATGGCAATCGCCACAAAAGTTTTTTGTTTGTCATATACTAAATCTCAAAGATTATGTTGAAAGTGCCGCCCAGTCGACTGCCACCTTGCTTGCCGTAGCCCGGCACATACCAAGTCTTTCCGATGTTGCCGTCGTCGTGAGTGATACGTCTGCGATAGCGCACCGACCAGCCCAGCCGAAGCGGACCAGCTATCTTCGCGTCCACGCCGAACACAGCCTCCATCCAATGGTAGTAGGCCTTCATGCCCTTCACGTTGTAGTCTACGTCGTCGCCCCATACCGGGTCTTTCAGTCCGTTGCCCACGACGTCGAACTTATAGTAAGTCATGGCATAGCGTGCGCCGGCATACACGCGGTAAGCGTCGTGTTTGTTCTTCGCTATGTTGAAGTCCATACCCACACGCCAGTATGGCGCCGACGTCTTGTACTTAAGATTTGTCGTCGGGTTGTCAGAGTCTGCCGTGCCGTATCCCAGCTCGAACACCGGAAAGTAGCGGTCCTTGAGGTTGATGCGCAGCGCTGCCTCGTACTGTCCGTAGTCGCTGAACGCCAGTTGCGCCAGTCCCACCACGTCAGCCGACACCGCCACGCCGCGGAAGAACGCCACCGTGTCCTTCTGTGCCGTCAGCTTCTTATCCGCCGTAGCATCCTTTCTGCTCTGCGCCGTCGCCGTCGTCACCGCAATCAGCAACAGGCTAATTGTTATGACCCTTGAAACGAATGAGGAAGTGCGCTTTACCGTCATTGTATGTTACCTTATTATAGTTTATCGTTATGTTTTCAATCGCCTTCGTGGTGAACTTCACGTCCGTGATGGTGTGGAAGAACTGCGGGTTGCAGTCGACCGACTCGAAGTGTGGGTTGTTCTCCTTCGTCACCCACACCGTGTCCGTTGTGCTCACGTCGCTGTCCTTCTGCTTTATGCCGAAGACATACACATCCACCGCACGCTGATAGCTCATCGGCAGCGCGATGCTGTCGAAGCCTGCAAGTCGGTTGATTATCACGGTGTCGTCGTCCTTGTAGTCGGCAGCGCGCGGCACAGCCACTGTCAGCGTGTCCTCCATCGTCTTCATGCCGGCGTCGAGTCTGAACGTGGCATACACGCGGTTGTTCAGCGGACAGTCGATAGACGAGCACGCAGCCAGCACGAACAGCGCCACCATAGCGATGGCTGTCGTTATTGTTGTTGTTCGCATTTTGTCTGAAAGTTTGTTTATGACTCGCAGCGCAGCGTCTTCTCAATCTGATAGTCGTTGCGGTTCTGCGACGAGCGGCTCACAAGGTCGCCGATGAATCCGGCGAGGAAGAACTGTGTGCCAATCATCATCACGGTGAGTGCGATGAAGAAGTAAGGCGAGTCGGTGATGAGTCGCTGCGGAATGCCGTGAGCCAGGCACCAGAGCTTGTCTGCGCCCAGTGCTACCACCGAGAGGAAGCCGAGGAAGAACATCAGCGTGCCGAGGAAGCCGAACACGTGCATAGGCTTTCTGCCGAAACTTGAGAGAAACCACAGCGTGATAAGGTCGAGATAGCCGTTGAAGAAGCGGTTCCAGCCCATGAACTTCGACTTGCCGAACTTGCGTGCCTGATGATGCACCGGCTTTTCGCCTATCTTGTCGAAGCCTGCGTTCTTAGCCAGATAAGGTATGTATCGGTGCATCTCGCCGTACACCTCGATATTCTTCACCACATCCTTGCGGTAAGCCTTCAGTCCGCAGTTGAAGTCGTGCAGATTATGAATGCCGCTCACCTTACGTGCCGTAGCGTTGAAGAGTTTCGTAGGTATAGTCTTCGAGAGCGGGTCGCCCTGCTTGCGGTTCTGCTTGTATCCGCTCACGAGGTCGTAGCCCTCATCCTTAATCATGTGGTAGAGAGCCGGTATCTCGTCAGGCGAGTCCTGCAGGTCGGCGTCCATAGTGATTACGACGTCGCCCTGCGCCTCTTTGAAACCGCAGAAGAGTGCCGGACTCTTGCCGTAGTTGCGGCGGAACTTGATGCCTTTTACTGTCGTCGACTTTTGCGAGAGACCCTCTATTACGTTCCACGAGTTGTCGGTGGAGCCGTCGTTTACGAAGATCACCTCGTATGTGAAGTTATTTGCCTTCATCACGCGTTCTATCCACGCGTAGAGTTCGGGGAGCGATTCCTCCTCGTTGAACAAAGGAACTACTACTGTTATATCCATGATTTTATGGTGTTATGTTGAGGTGTTGAG
>OGDF01001063.1_pt1 | contig 41881 bp, 31 predicted proteins | sample 1570141 | NCBI WGS metagenome assembly OGDF01 (sample SAMEA4370581, study PRJEB24528) | human gut metagenome
CTGTTTTTTAAGAGGGAACGCCCTGCAAGTGAGGGCGTTCCCTTATTAAAAGTATGCTTTTGACAAAAAGGCTGCCCTCGGGCAGTCTCTTTGTCAATGAAATTACTTCAGGTCAGTCTTGTTGAAAATAAGTATTCCCCCGACAGTTGATGCGGCTATGATTATAACATCATAAAGAACCATGAGACCTGCATGGTCGGGAACTTCCGTAATGCTGCTCCTTATCATGCTTATCTGCATTGAGGGCAGGCACTCCTCAAGAAAACGCGCGAGTTCTTCATACTTTATCGCCAAGATCTGGAGAACCGTGCCAAGGAACGAACCAACGTAATCAAGCGCAATTGCAAAGATAGCTCCGCCAACGCTCTTAATGCTCATCGTTATGAAAGTGATCAGCGAGGAAAATGCCAGCATGATCGGTATGGTGAGAAAAATATTCTTGACCATGTCCGCGCTCGGGAATTCTCCTGTGCCCACAAGCGGTATGCCCACTGCGCAAATGAAAAGAATGTACGCGAAAAGGTAAATGAGTATGATCGTCGAGGTCACTATCAGGTTGGCGAGGTAAATGTTCGTGCGCGAATGACCGATTATTATCTTGTTGCGGATCGTGTTGTTGGTGTAGTCTCGCGCTATAAGCATACCGCCCGTTATCGCGGTCATGAGGACAGTAAGGCTCAGTCCCGAAAAAATAAGCGTGTCAACATTCAGCAGATCGCCTGCGCCGCTGAACATATTATTGCCTATGCGGTAGATAATGATTTCGAACAAGGCTATTGAGAGATAAACTATCATGCAGATATAGAATCTCTTTCCCTTGAAAAGCCGCCTGTAACCCTCAGCGAGCAAATTAGCCATTTATCGCACCTCCCCCAACGAGTCCCATAAAGTAGTTTTCGAGGCTCTCGTGGCGCTCGGTCATTGTTATAACCTCACAGCCGTTCTTGTTGAGTTCGAGAACGAGCGGAGTAACCTTGACCTGCGTGAAAATATCAGCCTCCTGTGGAGAATAGACCTTGTATTCAAGCTGCATTTCGTCAAGAGTCTTGGCAAGGAGCGAAGTGTCGCTGACCGTGACCCTGAGAGCGCTTCTGCACCTGTTGTTCAGCTCGTCAGCGCTGATCTCCTGCAATATGTGTCCTCGGTCGATGAAGCCATAGTGCGTAGCAAGACGCGAAAGCTCGTCAAGAATGTGGCTGGATATAAGTATCGTGATCCCGCGCTCATGATTGAGGCGCATTATCATTTCGCGCACCTCCATGATCCCCTGCGGATCGAGTCCGTTGATAGGTTCGTCAAGCACGAGAAATTCGGGATTTCCCACGAGCGAGAAAGCGATTCCGAGACGCTGGCGCATACCGAGCGAGAAATTCTTAGCCTTTTTCTTGCCCGTATTCGGCAGTCCTACAAGGTGGAGGATATTTTCAAGATCTGTCGGAGGGAGTCCGAGCGTCTTGTAGTGCTGGATAAGGTTGTCGCGCGCCGTCATTTCAGGGTGGAGCGAGGGTGTTTCAACAACCGCGCCCATTTTTCTCCGGGCCTGCCTGATAGCTGCGTCAGTATTGCTTGCTCCCATAAGGGTAAAAGTGCCCGATGTGGGGTTATTCAGCCCCGTGATGATTCGGATAAGAGTAGTTTTGCCCGCGCCGTTTCGTCCGACAAAGCCGTAAATAGAGCCGCGCGGAACATTCATATTAAGACCTGTCAGAGCAGTAAAATTGTTGTATTTCTTAACTATCTGACTGGTTTGCAGGATATAGTCCATTTAGCACCCCTTCTTTTATAGGTAATCATCCCTAATTTAATTAACAAAAAGCGGTCAGATCATAGTGACCCGACCGCCTAAAGTCGTTATAGATTCAATTATTCGTTGATCTTTGTAACAACGCCGGAACCTACTGTTCTACCACCCTCACGGATAGCGAAACGGAGTCCCTCTTCGATAGCGATAGGAGTGATGAGCTCAACATCCATAGCTACGTTATCACCAGGCATACACATTTCCTTATCAGCAGGAAGTGTAACTACGCCGGTAACGTCAGTTGTTCTGAAGTAGAACTGAGGTCTGTAGTTGTTGAAGAAAGGAGTATGACGTCCGCCCTCTTCCTTCTTAAGAACGTAAACCTGACCAGCAAACTTTGTGTGGGGGTGAATTGAGCCGGGCTTGCAGAGAACCTGTCCACGCTCAACCTGATCTCTTGTGATACCACGGAGAAGAGCACCTACGTTATCACCAGCCTCACAGAAGTCAAGAGTCTTTCTGAACATTTCAAGACCTGTAACAACTGTGTTGAGCTTCTCGTCAGAAAGACCAACGATCTCAACAGGCTCGTTAACGTTGAGCTTTCCTCTCTCAACTCTACCTGTAACAACAGTACCACGACCGGAAATTGTCATAGTATCCTCGATAGGCATAAGGAAAGGCTTAGCATCGTCTCTCTCAGGGCTGGGGATATACTCGTCAACAGCATCCATGAGCTCAAGGATAGGAGCGTAAGCAGGATCGCTGAGGTCATCAGGAGCATTAAGAGCAGCAAGTGCAGAACCCTTGATGATAGGTGTTTCGTCGCCAGGGAAATCATAAGAAGAAAGGAGCTCACGGATATCCATCTCTACGAGCTCGAGAAGCTCTTCATCGTCAACCTGATCAGCCTTGTTCATGAATACAACGATTGCAGGAACGCCAACCTGACGAGCGAGAAGGATGTGCTCTCTTGTCTGAGCCATAGGACCGTCAGAAGCAGCAACAACGAGGATAGCGCCGTCCATCTGAGCAGCACCTGTGATCATGTTCTTAACGTAGTCAGCGTGACCGGGGCAGTCAACGTGAGCGTAGTGACGCTTGTCTGTCTCGTACTCAACGTGAGCTGTATTGATTGTGATACCACGCTCTCTCTCCTCGGGAGCCTTATCGATCATATCGTAAGCCTCGTACTGAGCCTGACCCTTAAGAGCAAGGGTCTTTGTGATAGCAGCAGTAAGAGTAGTCTTACCGTGGTCAACGTGGCCGATAGTACCGATGTTTACATGGGGTTTAGTTCTTTCAAATTTAGCCTTAGCCATTGGAAAATTCCTCCTTAAATAAGAATTCAGAAATCTGTATATACATTATATCAGATTATTTTGGTAAATTCAAGTGTTTTGGAGAAAAAAGTTTCTCCAAAACGCATGATTTTATGAATATCAGACTGTCCTTAGCGGAAAGTATGGTATGATCAGTTCTTAGCTCTGTTAGCCATGATCTTTTCAGCGATGCTCTTAGGCACTTCCTCATAGCTGTGGGGCTCCATTGTATACTGACCGCGTCCCTGTGTGTTGGAACGGAGGTCTGAAGTGTAGCCGAACATTTCAGAAAGCGGAACGAGAGCATCGACCTGGATAGAACCGGATCTTGTTTCCTGACCCTGGATCTGACCACGACGTGAGCTGAGGTCGCCGATAACTGTACCGAGGTAGTCATCAGGAACGATAACAGCAACCTTCATTACAGGCTCCATGAGAACTGCGTTAGCCTGCTTGAGAGCTTCCTTGAAAGCGATAGAACCGGCGATCTTAAATGCCATTTCTGAAGAGTCAACTTCGTGGTAAGAACCATCATAAAGTTCAACCTTAACGTCAACAACTTCGTATCCTGCGAGGATACCAGCCTTCATAGCGCCCTGAATACCTGCGTCAACAGCAGGGATATATTCCTTCGGGATAGAACCGCCGACAACGGAGTTCTTGAATTCGTATCCCTTGCCCGACTCGTTAGGTGAAACACGGATCTTAACGTGACCGTACTGACCTGAACCACCGGACTGCTTCTTGTATTTGTAATCGATGTCAGCGCTGCCCTTGATAGTTTCCTTGTAAGCAACCTGAGGTGCGCCTACGTTAGCCTCTACCTTAAACTCACGGAGGAGACGGTCAACGATGATATCGAGGTGGAGCTCACCCATGCCGGCGATGATAGTCTGACCGGTTTCCTCGTCAGTCCATGTCTTGAAGGTAGGATCTTCTTCAGCAAGCTTTGCGAGAGCGATACCCATCTTGTCCTGACCAGCCTTAGTCTTAGGCTCGATAGCGAGCTGGATAACAGGCTCAGGGAATTCCATGGATTCGAGAATAATGGGGTGCTTTTCATCACAGAGAGTATCACCTGTTGTGGTGTTCTTGAGACCTACAGCAGCAGCGATATCGCCTGAGTAAACTGTTGTGAGGTCCTTTCTGTGGTTTGCGTGCATCTGAACGATACGTCCGAAACGCTCGCGGCTGTCCTTAGTAGCATTAAGGACTGTGTCACCCTGATTTACAACGCCTGAGTAAACACGGAAGAAAGCAAGCTTACCAACAAACGGGTCAGTTGCGATCTTGAATGCGAGAGCTGAGAACGGCTCGCTGTCAGATGAGGGTCTCTCTTCTTCTTCCTCTGTATCGGGGTTAACACCCTTGATAGCGGGAACGTCGAGAGGTGAAGGCATATAATCAACGATAGCATCGAGGAGCTTCTGAACGCCCTTATTCTTATAAGAAGTACCGCAGGTTACGGGAACCATGTGGTTAGCGATAGTAGACTTTCTGATGCAAGCCTTGATCTCTTCCTGAGTGAGTTCTTCGCCGTCGAGGTACTTCATCATGAGTTCCTCGTCCTGCTCAGCAACGTGCTCGACCATATCATCGTGATACTTCTGAGCGATCTCCTTCATGTCCTCAGGGATATCCTCAACCTTGATATCAGTACCAAGGTCGTTTGTATAAATGTAAGCCTTCATTTCAACAAGGTCAATGATACCCTGGAAATCGTCTTCTGCGCCGATAGGGAGCTGGATCGGAACGGCATTACACTTGAGTCGATCCTTCATCATGTCAACAACACGATAGAAGTTGGCACCCATGATGTCCATCTTATTTACATAAGCCATACGGGGTACCTTGTAGTTATCAGCCTGACGCCAAACGGTCTCAGACTGGGGCTCAACACCGCCCTTAGCACAGAGAACTGTTACAGAGCCATCGAGTACACGGAGTGAACGCTCAACTTCAACGGTGAAGTCGACGTGTCCGGGAGTGTCGATGATATTGAGTCTGTGACCACCCCAGTAGCAAGTAGTAGCAGCAGATGTGATAGTGATACCTCTCTCCTGCTCCTGTGCCATCCAGTCCATAGTAGCAGCACCTTCGTGAGTCTCACCGATCTTGTGGTTAACACCGGTGTAGAAAAGGATACGCTCTGTAGTAGTGGTCTTACCTGCGTCGATATGGGCCATGATGCCGATATTTCTGGTGTTTTCAAGTGAACAATCTCTTGCCATAATATCCTCCTGTAACCCTTACCAGCGGTAATGAGCGAAGGCCTTGTTAGCCTCAGCCATCTTGTGTGTATCGTCACGCTTCTTGCAAGCGCCGCCTGTTCCGTTGAGAGCGTCCATGATCTCTCCTGCAAGTCTTTCCTTCATAGTTTTCTCGTTTCTCTCTCTGGAGTACTTAGTGATCCAGCGGAGACCGAGAGTCTGACGTCTTTCAGGTCTGACCTCCATAGGAACCTGGTAAGTTGCACCGCCGAGACGGCGAGCCTTTACCTCGAGCTCAGGCATGATATTCTCCATAGCCTGCTCGAAAACTTCAAGAGCGTCCTTACCTGTCTTTTCAGCAACGATGTCAAATGCATCGTAAACTATTTTCTGCGCAACGCCCTTCTTACCGTCCAACATGATATTGTTGATGAGACGTGTAACGAGCTTTGAGTTGTATACAGGATCCTGTAAAACGTCACGCTTTGCGATATTACCTCTTCTTGGCATTTTCGCTTCCCTCCTTCACATAGATTAATGAATTCATAGGTACTCGTACAGACCGATTACTGCTCATGTGACGTGAGCTTACTTCACCGGTCAGTGCGTCAGGAGCCAATGCAGAGGATTTAAAATATATATAAATCTCCGCATTACCCTGCGGTAGTAGTTAGCCTATTTTAGTAGTTGCGCGGCATATTCCGTTCGCAGCGAGCCGCCTGCTGCATTGCAGAGGTGATTACTTCTGCTTGGGCTTCTTAGCACCGTACTTGGAACGAGCCTGACCACGGTTAGCAACGCCCTGAGCATCGAGAGTACCTCTGATGATGTGGTAACGTACACCAGGGAGATCCTTTACACGTCCGCCTCTGATGAGAACGACGCTGTGCTCCTGAAGGTTGTGACCGATACCGGGGATGTAAGATGTAACTTCATAACCGTTGGTAAGCTTTACTCTTGCGATCTTTCTCATAGCTGAGTTAGGCTTCTTAGGTGTAGCAGTTCTTACAGCAGTGCAAACGCCTCTCTTCTGAGGTGAGCTCTGGTTGATCTGTACCTTCTTCTTTGCATTGTAGCCCTTCTGAAGTGCAGGAGCAGTAGACTTTGTCTCAAGATCCTTTCTTCCCTTACGAACGAGCTGGTTAAATGTAGGCATATTCTTCCTCCTTTTTCAAAAATTGTCTGTGCGCAACAGCACACTTTAATTATTATACCCGAAATGCGGCAGCTTGTCAAGGGTTTTCCCTAAAAAGCCGCCGTTTCCTCGATATTTGGTTATTTTTCCTATTCAAACAGCTGAAAATCATCTGTCATTAGTTATTAGTGCTCAGTTTTCTCCGGCTTGTCTGCTATAACAAGGATCACTGTCCCCACCATAAGCAGCAGGGCAACGAGCACCTGTGTAAGCGACAGTATCTTTCCGGCGTGTGACTGTCTGAGAAAATCAAGTGCAAACTTAGCCGCCGCACCTGTAAAATATACGGGCGCTGCCGCTTTCCTGCCGCGCAGATACAGCAGCAGTCCCGATATAAATATGCCAAGGAAAATCAATGATTCAAGAGGCTGAACAGGAAATACATCCGCCTCACCCGAAAGTCTGCCGCTGTAATATATCCCAAGCGCTCCCTCATACTCAAATCCCCGACAGCAGCCCGCAAGAGTACAGCCTATTTTCGAGACGGAATACATTAGCGGAAGCGCAAGCGTACAGCTCCCGAACATTGTTATCGTATCGTCACGCCTGCCGTTTATCAGACTGAGTGTTACTACAGCAGCATACATTCCAAGAAGCCCGCCCAGAGACGAAAGTCCGAATCTCCTGCCACCCGAGGTGATATAGTTCAGTCCAAAGCCGCAGAAAACGCTCATCATCGGCGAAAGCAGCATAAGATACCTGCACACGGTCTCAGGAACTCCGCCGCGCCGGTCAAGAAGATATGAGACGGTCAGCCCCGCTGCAAACGACAGCATTATCATTATAGGATACGGCGAAATAACGCTGTAATCCGTATTAATATCCATGGTCATCTCTCATATTCTTCCTCATGCTATAGTAATCCCCGTAATTGTCATTCAGCCTGGTATGTGGCAATTGTTGCAATTGTAAATGCATGAATTTATCGCCATATTGCACATTACCGCAAGGGTAATAAAAATAAACATCTCTATAAAGAATGTTACCGCTATCACTATGACAAGTGTTTTTGCCAATTTGTTGTAAGGGTATTTTGAGCGCACTATGGATACAAGTACCACTGAGGCTATCAAAACCAGAAATGAAACCGCAAATGCTCCGATCAAATGTGTAAATGATACTAAAAGCAATATCGGTAAATGGCACACAAAGAGTATCAGCGCCGCAGTACAAAGCTTGTCCGCAGTCTTGTCGAAAACTATACTGCCGTTCGGCGGCACTGCTCTCATCGTCAGTTCCTCTTCATTACTCAGGAAATGTGCCCACCGCCCTTCGATATAGCTGAACTGACGTGAACTAAAAAGCTCATTGTCATACGAAGCGACTGCAACGAATACGGGGATGCCGTTATAAAACTCGTATGTACACCGTATACCGTAATAATATACACTCTGTCCCACAGGCATTCTCCTTTTCTTACTGTATCGGGCGGTCAATTATTGCTTTGGCAACAAGACAGCAGGCATTACTCAACAAATGAAGCAGTTCACAAAATAATATTTGCTATATTTTTGCAGCTGCCACATTAGCGGCAACTGCAAAACTGCTTTTAAATCAATTATTTCACTCTATTCCAGCCTGCTGTTTAGCCGCAGTAAGAGTATTCTTCATGAGCATTGCAATGGTCATCGGACCTACGCCGCCGGGAACGGGGGTTATGTACGCCGCTCTCTTTTCAGCAGACTCAAAGTCAACGTCGCCGCAGAGCTTGCCGTTTTCATCGCGGTCCATGCCGACATCAATAACAACAGCGCCCTCCTTGACCATGTCTCCGGTGACGAACTTAGCCTTGCCGACTGCGACCACAAGAATATCCGCGCCGAGACAGATCTCCTTGAGGTTCTTAGTCTTTGAGTGGCAGATAGTTACCGTTCCGTTCTTCTGGAGAAGGAGCATTGCCTGTGGCTTGCCCACGATATTGCTTCTGCCGACAACAACGCACTGCTTTCCGGTGATATCAACACCTGTGCTCTCGATGAGCCGCATAACTCCGGCAGGAGTACAGGGCAGGAAAGCATAGTCGCCTATCATTATTCTGCCGACATTCACGGGGTGGAACGCATCAACGTCCTTTGCGGGCAGGATAGCGTTTATAACGGCTTTCTCGTCAATGTGTGCAGGGAGCGGAAGCTGGACAAGTATTCCGTTTACGCGGTCGTCCCTGTTGAGCACATCAACGAGATCGAGGAGCTGCTCCTGAGTTGTGCTCTCATCGAGCGCGTACTCAAACGACTGGAATCCTACCGCCTCGCAAGCCTTTTTCTTGTTGTTGACGTAGACCCTTGACGCCGAATTGTTGCCGACTATCACGACCGCCAGTCCGACCTTGAGTCCCTTTTCGTCCCTGAGTCTTGCTGCCTCCTCGGCAACCTCCTGCTTAACCGCTGCCGAAACAGCCTTGCCGTCAATTATCTGTGCCATCTTCTTTTTCCTCCTCAGCATTTTCTTTTTCCCCGCCGCTTTCCGCTGCGGGTGAACCGCTTTCGTCATCGGAGCCGTTCTCGTCCGTATCATCGTCATCAAAAACGCTCTCGTCATCGAGATCTATCTTTACATCTTCCGCAGAGATACCGAGCTTTTTACGTCTCGTCTCCTCAATGAGCAGACGCGATTCCTCGGTGTTTGCGTAAAGCTCGTAGCTCTCGGGGTCGCGCTTTATGCGGAAGAACATCACGATCTGGATTATTACCGATACTATGAAAATTATCGCCGAAAGCGCCTGCGAAACTCTTATCTTTCCGATGTAAAGGCTGTCCGTTCTCAGTCCCTCGACAACGAAGCGCTCTGCGCCGTACCATGCCATGTACATGAGAAGAAGCTGTCCGTCGTACTTTCTTCTTTTCGAGTACCAGGCAAGGAGCACGAATCCCAGAAGGCACCACAGCGACTCATACAGAAAGCATGGGTGGACCGTTTTCTCCCAGTACATCTCAATGCCGCTGTTGTACATATCGCCGCCTATCTGAGTACTGCTGATGATAGTATCCTGAATCCTGCCGCCTGTCATACCGAGGAAGAAATCGGTATTCGTACCGAAAGCCTCCTGATTCACGAAATTGCCCCAGCGTCCGACTCCCTGTCCGATAAGGAGTCCGAGCACCGTGACGTCAAGCATGGGCAGATACTTGACCTTGCGTAATTTGCATATCAGCAGTCCGACCGCAAGCGCGCCGATTATTCCGCCGTAAATAGCAAGTCCACCGTTGCGTGTGTTGATCATCGCTTTCCAGTCCCACTTGTACTCGTCCCATTTCCAGAGGACGTAGTATATTCTCGCGCCGATTATTCCGCCGATTATTCCGCCGATTATCGGGTCAGCCGCTCTGTCGAGGTCGAGACCGAAGCGTCTCATTTTCGGCAGGCAGTAGACAAACGCGAGGAGCATTCCGAGGGTGATTATAATTCCGTACCACTGTATCGAAACTCCAAAAACCGTGAATGCCGTGGGGTCTATGTGAAAAGTCCAGCCGAGTTTCGGAAAGCTTATCTCGTTGAGATCGGATATTCTTGAAACCTCCATGTCAAGCCTCCTTTTCAACAACGGACATGACCAGTCTGTCGCTTCTGAACTCGGTTTTCATGAACTCGACCACGTCCTCACTCGTTACCTCCGAGAGCGTGTCAAGCGCGTCAAACGGCAGAACGCCGTCCATGTGGGCATTTATCATGTTGTTCGCAACAGCCTCAACGTTGTTAAGCTCACGGATAAGCATTCCATAGGTGGATTTCTTGATCCGCTGGAAATCGCTCTCATTGATACCGCCGTTTATCATGCGCTCAACCTCTGCAAGGATAGAGTCCCGTATCACTTCGGGCTTTTCGGATTCGCCGCTGAAAATAACGGTGAAATAGCCGTCTCCGCAGAAAGTCTCCGCGCCGAAGCTTGAGTTGATAACGCCGTCCTTGAGTAATTTCTGATACATAGCGGACGAGGCATCGGTTATCAGTGATGACGCGATAGAGCCTGCGATAGACTTGTTGAGACGCTCCATGCCTCTGCAATCGCGGCACTTGTAGCCGATGTGGAAAATTGACGCTCCAACAGGCTGAGTCTCTCTTATCTCGGACTGAACGATCGTATCGGGCTCTTCGGGAAACACGGTTTCAAGACCCTTGTCCTCGCACGGTTTAAGGCACTCGTCACAGATAGCGAGGACTTCCTCCGCCTTGATGTTTCCTGCTATCGAGAGAACCATGTTGTTGAGGTTGTAGAACGTGTAGTAGCACTTATAGAGAAGTTCTGCGTTTATCTGCGCAATACTCTCAACCGTTCCGGCAATATCTATCTTTACGGGGTGCTCGTGATACATTGCACGGAGCATATTGAAGAACACGCGCCACTCAGGATTGTCGTTGGTCATCTTTATCTCCTGAGCTATAATGCCCTGTTCCTTTTCAACGGTCTCCTTTGTGAAATAAGGCTTCTGAACGAAATCAAGCAGTATTCTCAGCGAATCCTGATAATTTTGCGAGCAGTTGAAAAGATAGCAGGTCTTGTCGAAAGAGGTGAAAGCGTTGCCGTTTGCACCGGTCTTTGCGTAAAGCTCGAAAACGTCGCAGTCCTCGTTCTCAAAGAGCTTGTGTTCAAGGTAATGTGCTATTCCCTCGGGAACAACGGTGTATTCAGCGTCTCCGCGCATTTTGAACATCGTGTTTATCGAACCGTATTTTGTGCCGAAAAGAGCCTCAACACTGCTGAATCCGGGCATTTCGGCGATATAGATGTCAAGTCCGCTCTTATGCTTTACATGGATACAGCCGTCGCCTGTAACATAGCTTGTAAGATTGTTTTCCATAATCACGCTTCCTCCTTTGCAAGCATAAGGTAAATGCTGTCGAGCTTAACGGAATTCGCAGCCTCAATTATGCGAGCCTTGGTGACGTTTTTGTAGTTGAGAAGCTGCTCCTGCGGAGTGCTTATCTGACCGTCACAGAAGCGCTCGAAATACCAGCCCGAATATGACGAGGGCGTATCGCCTATCTGGCAAAGGGCATTTTCAAGGCTTGCGAGTGCGCTTTCAAGCTCCTCATCGGTAATGTTTCCGTTTCTTATCTCGTCAAGCTGACGGAGTATCTCCGCCTTAGCCTTTTCAAGGTTTGAGCTTTCCGCGCCGATATCTACCATGAGCGCGCCCTTCTGAGGAATATTGCGGCACGCGCAGTAGTAGCAAAGGCTGAGTTTCTCGCGGACATTCATGAAAAGCTTGGACACGGGAGTTTCACCGAAAATAGTACTCAGCAGCTTCATTGCGAATACGTCATCAGTCTCGCTCTTGAACGTAAGAACCATTTTGCACTGTCTTACGTCAAACCTGTCCTCAGCGGTCACGACCTCGCTGTTAAGCGGACTCTTTGTGCGGAAATTCACCTTTTCGGGTGCTCTCTTTATCTTAGCAAAGCTTTCCTTGAAAAGCTCCGCCGCCTTTTCATTTTCCTGCGGAGAAACGAAGTAGATCTCGACCTGAGCTGTTCTGAGGAGTCTCTCGTAAGCCTCGAACGCCTGTGCGGAAGAAACTGCCGACGCTGATCCCTTTGTGCCGTAGCAGGAATTTTCAGCCGGCTCGCCCTTGAAAGCAGTCTCCGCTGCCCTTGCAATGGCAAATCCGCGCTTGTTGTTAAGCTCTGCGTCTATACGGTCGAGGAGATCCTTTTTCGTGATATTGAAAGATTCGCTGTCAAACTCGCCGCCCTCTGCGTTCGGAGCAAACAAGCAGTCTCTGAAAATATCGAGCATTTCGCCCTCAACGTCCTCCTCGTCTATCGCATAGCGGTTGCATATCCACGATGCTCCGATACCGAGTATCTGAACGTCTCCGCGCTTTCTCGCAAACGAAGAAAGTCCTGCACCATAGAGCGCAGAGAGCTTTTCATTGAGCGCAGCAAGGGTCTTGTATGTGCTGTTGGATGACGAAAGCGTTCCCATTCCGAGAGCATTAGCCGCAGCCGTGTCCGCACTCAGGGGGGTGATGAATCTAATGCTTATCGAGCTTGTCTTGAACTTTTCATCAATAATAGACGAAAAACCGATATTCTCGGCAAGCTCAGTCCTGTTATATTTCATTCAGCCGACACTCCATTCTGTAAAATGTTGTTGATGTATAGATATACATTTTATATTATAACACATCTTTTACGGAATTACCATACCCATTTTAAAAAATTTTTCCGCACAGACAAAAAGCTCCCCCAAGCGGAGATCCGCCGGGGAAGCCTTATATTTTATATTATCAGAAACAGATCAGTCAAGATCAAACGCATCCCTGAGCCTTCATTGCCTCAGCAACCTTGAGGAAGCCAGCAATGTTAGCACCTGCCATGTAGTTGCCCTCACAGCCGTACTCCTTAGCAGCCTCATCGCAAGCCTTGAAGATAGACTTCATGATGCCGTGGAGCTTAGCGTCAACTTCTTCAAATGTCCAGCTAAGTCTCTCGCTGTTCTGGCTCATCTCAAGACCTGATGTTGCAACACCGCCGGCATTAGCAGCCTTAGCAGGGCCGTAGAGAATGCCATTGCTGAGATATGTCTCGATAGCCTCGGGAGTAGAAGGCATATTTGCGCCCTCTGCAACTGCAAATGCACCGTTGGCAACGATAGCCTTAGCGCCTTCGCCGTCGATCTCGTTCTGTGTAGCACAAGGAAGAGCAATGTCAAGCTTGATGTCGCCTGCGTTGCACTTGAGTGTCCAAACGCTGCCCTCGTGGTACTCAGCGTTCTTGTGTGAAGTTCTGCCGACATACTCCTTGATACGTCCGCGCTCAACCTCCTTGATCTGCTGAACGAGCTCAAGCTCGATTCCGTCGGGATCGTAAACGTAGCCGTTAGAGTCGGAAACTGTTACAACCTTTGCGCCGAAAGTTGTAGCCTTCTGGCAAGCATAGATAGCAACGTTACCTGAACCTGAGATAACAACTGTCTTGCCCTCGAAGTTCTTGCCGTTAGCCTGAAGCATTTCGTTTGTGAAGTAGCAAAGACCGTAACCTGTAGCCTCTGTTCTTGCGAGTGAACCGCCGTATGTGAGACCCTTACCTGTGAGAACGCCTACGAATTCGTTGCGGATCCTCTTGTACTGACCGAACATATAGCCGATCTCTCTTGCGCCTGTTCCGATATCGCCAGCAGGAACGTCGCAGTCAGCGCCGATGTGCTTGCAAAGCTCTGTCATGAAGCTCTGGCAGAAACGCATGATCTCTCCGTCGCTCTTGCCCTTGGGGTCGAAGTCGGAACCGCCCTTACCGCCGCCCATGGGGAGTGTAGTAAGGCTGTTCTTGAATACCTGCTCAAAACCGAGGAACTTGATGATTCCGAGGTATACTGAGGGGTGGAGTCTGATACCGCCCTTGTAAGGTCCGATAGCAGAGTTGAACTGTACTCTGAAGCCTCTGTTTACCTGTACCTTGCCGTTGTCGTCAACCCACGGTACACGGAACATGATCTGTCTTTCAGGCTCTACGATACGGTCAAAAACGCCTGCATCGATGAGATCCTGTCTCTTCTCTGCAACGGGCTGAAGTGTTTCGAGAACCTCTGTAACAGCCTGAATGAACTCAGGCTCGCTGGGATTTCTTTTCTTAACTGTTTCCAAAAGATCGATGAGATACTGATTTTTTAACGCCATTGTTAAAAAACCTCCTTTAAAATATTCTGCTTTCGCAGTTCACAATAAATTATAGCACCGCCAAATTCATTTTTCAAGTAAATGTCAGCCATAAATCAGAAAAAAGAACACTTTCAGCACAATGCACAATACAGAGTGCTTTTTCAGGCTGCTTAATCAGCACAATTACTTGAAGATCCAACCATATTCAGGTACTCGCTTGCAAGGTACAGTGAGCCGCATACAACAACTATTCCGCCGCTTCCGACTGCGGCAGCCTTTGCCGACCTGATTGCCTCGTCAAGCGAACCGCTCGTATGCGCATTGGTGTAGAATCCGGCTATATCCTCTATTTCCTGAGCCGGAACGGCATTCGGCGCAAAGCCGTCAACCGCAAAAAGCTCGTCCGAGGCGCGCGCTATCGTCTTTACGCACTCAACATAGTCCTTTGAGCCGAGCATTCCCATGACCGTGCATATCCTGTGCCTGCGTGTGGAAAGATACATCATCGCAAGCGCAAGCATGGACGTTCCCGACGGATTGTGTCCCCCGTCAACTATAACAGGCGGCTCGCCGTCAATGAACTGCACCCTTGCCTTGACCTGAGTATTTTCTACCATGCGGATAATATTTCCATCACTTATGGCGAATCCCTTGCCGCGGAGATAAATGCAGGCGGTTATCGCAGCCTGCGCGTTATATAGCTGGTGTATCCCGGGCATTGCAGGAGTGAGTTTCACTCCACGATAGAGAAACGGCGCAAAAAGTCCGCCGTCTGCGGCAGGAGGACACGGTTCAAGCGGAACGAACTCCGCTCCCCTCCCGGCAGCAGTATCTTCGACCAAACGCTTGACACTGTCTGCGTTGTCCTGCGAGATAACGACAGCCGAACCGCCCTTGATTATACCTGCCTTGTGGACAGCTATCTTCTCGACCGTATCGCCGAGCAGCGCCGTGTGGTCGAGCGATATCGACGTTATGACTGACAACAGCGGCGCGGGGATTATATTCGTACAGTCAAGAAGTCCGCCTATGCCTGTTTCGAGCACCACCACGTCACACTTCTCCTGCTCAAACCACAAAAACGCTATCGCCATGGTTATCTCGAACTGAGAATACGGACGGTCGCTGACGTTCGCCCTGACCTGCTCCGCGATCCTGCAAAGAGCGTCCTCGCTTATCTCCTGTCCGTTTATGCGTATCCTGTCAGTGTAGTGCAGAATGAACGGCGAAGTAAACTGTCCCGTTTTATATCCCGAGAATATCAGCGCGTCAGAGATGTATTCGAGCACCGAACCCTTGCCGTTCGTTCCTGCGATATGCACGAATTTCAGCCGCTTTTCGGGATTTCCGACCCGTCCCATAAGCTCCTGTGCGCGCGACAGATCGGTAACTCTGCCGCCCGACTTGCTGTATGAGTTTATAAAAGCCATTGTTTCATCTATATTCATGTTTCAACTCCAAAACCATGGTACTTATCGGAGCGTGTTCACATAAAATGCCCGTGCAGAACTTCTGCGCAAACAGGGTAAGAATTTTTAAGGCAATACCGCACAGAGCTTGTGCTGAAGATGCGCTGTCAGATTTTTCGTCAGATTGTATAGAAATTCCGCAGGCATACTATCGTATGTCAAGGGATTTCTGTGCAAGATGACGGAAAATATGCAAGCAGATTCAGTGCAAAGCCGTCAGGCGGGCTTTGTGCGGTGTTGCCTTAACGCTGTTGGCGTGAAATTATGCCGAAAAGCCGTGCATTTCATTTTTATGTGAACACGCTCTAAGTGATAAGGGCGGAAAAATTCCGCCCCTTTTATCAATATTCGTAGTCAATGCAGGCGCGTGCTGTTTTCACCGTGCCGATAAACTTGCCGAACTCAACGTGCGCAGGGTGAACCTGATATGCATTGAGGTCGTCGATATTCTCGAAATCACACAGAAGTGAGATAGTGTAGTTGTCCTGCGGAGCGTACTTTGAGTTGATGACGATCTCGCCCTTTTTGAGCTGCGGAACATTTGCGATAACGTTCTCAAAGCGCTTCTGCGCCTCAACTGCGTTTTCGTACTCCGTTCTGCCCTCAGCGTCCATGAGCTTGAACATTACAATATGCTTTATCATAGCAATTCTCCTTTCAGTCTGAAATTACTTCTTATATGCCTCGATAGACTGCATGATCTTAACCATTTTCTCCTCTGCCTTTGCAAGCTTTGCCTTTTCGGCCTCGATAAGCTGTGCGGGAGCTTTCGCGATAAAGCCCTGATTATTGAGCTTTCCGCTGAGGAAGTCGATATCCTTCTGAACCTTTGCGCGTTCCTTGTCAAGACGTGCAAGTTCCTTCTCCTTGTCAACAAGTTCGTCAAGCGGTATGAAGATCCTTGCCGAGTCAGTTACAGCATTTGCACAGTTCTCGTGCTCAAAGCTGCTGCCTGTCTCTATCGCCGATGCAGATGCAAGCTTCTCGAAAAAGAGCGAGCAGTTGTTGTATATCTGCGGCTCTGCGGTCTCGATGAAAAGCTTTGCCTTTACCGACGGCGGAACGTTCATTTCCGTGCGGACGTTTCTTACAGCCTTTATTGCCGAGATGACCTTTTCAAAGTCGCTCTCCTCCGCAGAGAAGTCGATCTTTTCGTCATATGTCGGGTATGTCTCAAGAATGAGCATTGATCTGCCGTCTGTGAGAACCTGCCATATCTCCTCTGTGATGAAAGGCATGAACGGGTGGAGAAGCTTTAACATTCCCTCCATTGCCCAGACGAGTACTGCCTGTGCCTTTTCCTTTGTCTCGCCGCCTGCCTGAATTCTCGGCTTTGTAAGCTCAATGTACCAGTCGCAGTAAATGTCCCAGATAAAGTCGTAGATCTTCTGTGAAGCGATACCAAGCTCATACTTGTCGAGGTTCTCGCCGACTTCCTTTGCAAGACGGTTGAACTTGTTTACGAGCCACTTGTCCTCAAGCTCAAGGTCTGCGGGGAGTCCCTTGAACTCAAAGTCCTCGGGGAGATTCATCATGATGAAACGTGAAGCGTTCCAAAGCTTGTTCGCGAAATTGCGCGCAGCCTTGACCTTATCGTCAATGTAGCGCATATCGTTTCCGGGCGAGTTGCCTGTCGCGAGCATGAAGCGGAGCGCGTCTGCGCCGTATTCGTCGATTATCTCCAGCGGATCAATGCCGTTGCCGAGCGACTTGGACATCTTGCGTCCCTGAGAGTCGCGGACAAGTCCGTGAATGAGGACTGTATCAAACGGAACTTTTCCCATGTTTTCAAGTCCGCTGAACATCATTCTGATAACCCAGAAGAAGATGATATCATAGCCTGTTACAAGGGTATTTGTCGGGTAGAAGTATTTGAGATCCTCGGTATTGTCGGGCCAGCCGAGAGTTGAGAACGGCCACAGAGCCGAGCTGAACCATGTATCGAGAGTATCGGGATCCTGTCTCATGGGCTTGCCGCACTTCGGGCATACCGCGCTGCTCTCCTTGGTCACTGTCATTTCTCCGCACTCGTCACAGTAGAATGCGGGTATCTGATGTCCCCACCATATCTGACGGGAAATGCACCAGTCCTTGATATTTTCAAGCCAGTGGAAGTATATCTTGTCAAAACGCTCGGGAACGAACTTTGTCTCGCCGTTCTTTACCGCGTCGATCGCAGGCTGTGCCAGCGGCTTCATCTTAACGAACCACTGTGTCGATACCTTGGGCTCTACGGTAGTTCCGCAGCGGTAGCAGGTTCCGACATTGTGGCTGTATTCCTCGATCTCAACAAGTGCGCCCTCAGCCCTGAGATCCTCAACGATAGCCTTTCTTGCCTCGTAGCGATCCATTCCTGCGTACTTCGGGTAATCGTCTACGATAGTAGCGTCATCGTTCATAACGTTGATAACGGGAAGGTCATGGCGGCGGCCTACCTCAAAGTCATTCGGGTCGTGGGCAGGAGTTATCTTAACTACACCTGTTCCGAAATCCATTTCAACGTAATCGTCCGCAACGATCGGTATCTCACGGTGAACGAGCGGAAGAATAACTGTCTTGCCGACAAGAGACTTATAGCGCTCGTCATTCGGGTTTACTGCAACTGCCGTATCGCCGAGGAGCGTTTCGGGACGAGTTGTTGCAAGTTCAAGGTAATCGTCCGTATCCTTTATCTTATAGCGGAGATGCCAGAAGTGTCCTGCCTGATCCTCGTATGTTACCTCAGCATCGGAAAGCGAAGTCCTGCATTTCGGACACCAGTTGATTATACGCTCGCCGCGGTAAATCAGACCTTTTTCGTAGTACTTTACGAAAACCTCCTTGACCGCCTTTGAGCAGCCCTCGTCCATTGTAAAGCGCTCTCTTGACCAGTCGCATGACGAGCCGAGCTTTTTGAGCTGTTCAACAATGCGGCCGCCGTACTGCTTTTTCCATTCCCATGCGCGCTTCATGAAGCCTTCGCGTCCGAGATCCTCTTTCTTGATACCCTCTTTGCGCATAGCCTCAACTATCTTAGCCTCTGTTGCGATAGCCGCGTGGTCTGTTCCGGGAAGCCACAGTGCCGAATATCCGCTCATTCGCTTGTAACGGATAAGGATATCCTGCAAAGTCTCATCGAGGGCGTGTCCCATGTGGAGCTGTCCCGTGATGTTCGGGGGGGGGATAACTATCGTGTAGGGAGTTTTTTTCGGGTCAGCCTCTGCTCTGAAGCAGCCCTTGTCGTTCCACTCAGCATAGATCCTGTCCTCGAAGGACTTGGGGTCATAAGCTTTTGCAAGTTCTTTTGCCATTTATTTCTCTCCTTATGGTAAAATTGGTTCGTGCATAAAAAACGCCCCGAACCGTCAAGGCTCAGGGCGAACGAAATGTCCGTGTTACCACCTGAATTCGGAGCACAGGCTCCGCACTCTTGTCTCTGTAACGTGAGAACACGCCGCCGCTTACTGAAAATTCACCGACGGAGCTCCAAAGCTACTTCCGCGCACTCCTCATACCGCCTCGCACCACACGGCGGCTCTCTGAAAATCGGCAGTATGCGTACTCCTCTTTTTCATCGCTTTTAATACGTTTTCATTATACACAATTTCGCGCAGAATGTCAAGCAATTTGAAAAACAAGAAAGAGCAAATTTATAAATATCCGCTGTTGTTCTGTCAAAAAAGTCTTTTTAACTAATAGTAGGATCATAAATGCAGAGCCTTTGGTTAGGTTTGAGGCAAAGTGTGTAAAACTAAGAGCGGATTGAGAAGAATCCGCTCTTTATTGCATTATTATAAGTTATTAGCCGAGAACAACTTCAACTTCGTGAACGCCGCCGTCGCAAGCGGGGATAACGTTGCCGTCAACAGCCTTGCCGTCAACAGTCATAGCCTTTACGCCCTTGCAAACGTGGTCGGGGTTCTTGACTGTGATGTTGTATGTAGCTCCGCGGAACTGACGTGTAGCTGTGAAGCCATCCCACTCGTGAGGAATGGAAGGATCGACCTTGAGTCCGTCAAAGTCAGGCTGGATTCCGAGAATGTACTGCGAAATTGCAACCATGTTCCAAGCAGCAGTACCTGTGAGCCATGAGTTCTTGCCCTCACCGAATCTGCTTGCGTCCTTACCTGCGATCATCTGACCGTATACATAAGGCTCTGTCTTGTGAAGCTCGGAGATCTCCTCATTGAAAGCAGGAGCGATCTTGCTGTAGTACTCGAATGCCTTGTCGCCTCTGCCAGCGTAAGCCTCAGCGCAGATGATCCAAGCATTGTTGTGTGTGAAGATACCTGCGTTCTCCTTGTATCCGCCGGGGTATGTAGAGATCTCGCCGTACTGGATGTAGTACTTTGTGAAAGCAGGATTGTTGAGTACGAGACCGTACTTAGTGTTGAGGTACTTGTCGATAGAGTTGAGAGTCTTGATATCAGCTCCCTCGTCCTTACCGATCTCGGACATAACTGCAAAGCCCTGAGGCTCGATGAAGATCTTGCCCTCTTCGCACTCCTTGGAGCCCATCTTCTCGCCGTTAGCGTCGTAAGCTCTGAGGAACCAGTCGCCGTCGAAAGCAGATTCCATAACGTTCTTCTTCATCTTGTCAATCTCAGCCTGAGCCTTGTCAGCCTCGTCATTCTTGCCGAGGTGACGGAGAATGCCAACATAAGCAGGGCCTGTGTATGTAAAGAGTGTAGCTACCATTACGGACTCTGCTACCTTTGAGTAGCCGCCCTCAGCAGCGAACTTGGGGTTTGTATATGTCTGGAAGCTCTCACCGGGCTTGTCAGAGAAGCATGAGAGGTTGATACAGTCGTTCCAGTCAGCACGCATAGCGAGCGGCAGACCATGAGGGCCGAGGTTGTTCACGATGTGATAGAATGAAGCGTCAAGGTGCTGGAGCATTGTCTGAGCCTTATCCATATCGTTGTCGTAAGGAACCATTTCATCAAGGATAGACCAGTCGCCTGTTTCCTTAATGTAAGAGCCTACTGAAAGGATCATCCACAGCGGATCGTCTGAGAAGTCGCCGCCGATATCGGAGTTGCCCTTCTTTGTAAGGGGCTGATACTGGTGATAGCAGCCGCCGTCAGGAAGCTGTGTGGAAGCGAGGTCGATAAGACGCTCTCTTGCTCTGTCAGGGATCTGGTGAACGAAACCGAGGATATCCTGATTCGAGTCACGGAAGCCCATTCCTCTGCCGATACCGCTCTCAAAGTAAGAAGCAGAACGCGAGAGGTTGAAAGTAACCATACACTGGTACTGGTTCCAGATATTGACCATGCGGTCAACCTTGTCATCGGGAGTAGCAACGTTGAGGATTCCGAGGAGCTTAGCCCATGCTTCCTTGAGTTCAGCAAGACCTGCTGCAACCTTCTCGGGAGTGTTGTACTTCTCGATCATTGCGAGAGCCTTTTCCTTGTTGATAGTTTCGCCGTCAGCCTCAAACTTCTTGTCCTCAGGATTCTCAACATAGCCGAGAACGAAAACGAGAGTCTTTGACTCGCCGGGAGCAAGTGTGATCTCCTTGTAGTGTGAAGCAATGGGTGACCAGCCGTCAGCAAAGGAATTTGTAGCCTTGCCGTCTGTAACAGCCTGAGGATCACCAAAGCCGTTGTAAAGACCGATGAATGAATCGCGGTCTGTATCGTAGCCGTCGATAGTATCGTTTACGGTGTAGAATGCATAGTGGTTACGTCTGTCACGGTACTCAGTCTTGTGGTAGATAGTAGAGCCAACTACCTCAACACGGCCTGTGGAGAAGTTTCTCTGGAAGTTTGTGCAGTCGTCCTGAGCGTCCCAGAGACACCATTCTGCAAATGAGAAGAACTTGAAAGTCTTAGCCTCGCTGCCCTCATTTGTGAGAACTACCTGCTGAACTTCGCCGTCGTAGTTCTGGGGAACAAAGAAAGTAGCCTCAGCCTTGAGTCCGTTCTTCTTACCTGTAATAATGGTATAGCCCATACCGTGGCGGCACTCATACTGATCGAGCTCTGTCTTTACAGGTGACCAGCCGGGATTCCATATTGTGCCGTTATCGTTTATGTAGAAATAACGTCCGCCCATATCTATCGGGACATTATTGTAGCGGTAACGTGTGATCCTGCGGAGACGTGCGTCCTTGTAGAAGCAGTAGCCGCCTGCAGTATTTGAAATAAGTGAGAAGAAGCCCTGGTTTCCGAGGTAGTTTATCCACGGATAAGGGGTTTTGGGGGAATTGATAACGTATTCCTTGTTAGCGTCGTCAAAATAACCGAACTTCATAGGTTTATACTCCTTTTTATTTAATAGAGCCGCACAGCGGCAACTGCAAAGCTCCGAAAGATATTACGGACACAATGCGCTAAGTACATTATAACATATTTTTTACAACATTACAATAGCTACCGCAGAAATAACACTGAAATTTTTTTAACCTGTTTTTTGTGCACTTTAGCCTAATTTTGCTCCCGCACAAAACTCATTTTAAGCTTTGCAGAGCATTTCGCGGCTGTTTGCGGTGCTGCGCCTTTTGGGTCCTATTATTGGCTCTTATAATTAAAGGGCGGTCAGAACCGCCCCTTTTTCATTATTAAAGCTTTGTGAAGAATCTCTCGTGACTCTCGAATGTGCAGCCCGGCTTGATCTCACGGTAGCCCGTTACATCAGCAGGAAGTGAGAGGTTGGGCGCGTCTATCATTGCTGTCATCGGCTCGGGACAGAAATAATGATTGAATCCGCGGTCGTTCCAGATTATCCAGAATTTGTACTCGTCGGAGACCTCATAGCAGAGTTTCTTGCCGCTTGCGATATCCTCAGCTATAACGCCGTGGAACTTCTCGTGGTCAAGCTCGGCATACTCGCCGAAGTACATATCGTTGTCGCAGACCTGAAGCACGGGACACTTGTTGCCTGTCTTGTATTCAAGATCCCACATTGTAAGGGATTTGAGGTTCTCTGTAGGGAGACATCTCTCGTTAAGCTCACACTTCTTGCCTATCGGAACTGTGAGGCGGATATCGCTCTCCTTGCCGCCGTCAACAAAAGGCGCATTTATCGTGGTGTGTGAAGCGAGAGACATCGGGAGAACCTTGTTTCCTGATGTGTTGGTGAACTTGATATCCTGCTCAAGACCGTTCTCCGAAAGAGTGAATGTGTACTCGGCAACGAACGAAACGGGAAGATACTTGAAAAATTCGTCATTCTCATCGTAAACATAGCGTGTCTTTACCCATGCGCAATTGCTGTCGGCATTGTGCTCAACGACCTCGTGAGTCCTCTTGTGCAGGAAACCGTGAATGTGGTTGTTGTAGGGAGCTTTTTCATTTACGGGAAGATGATATACCGCGTCAGAAGTCTTGAGAACGCCGTCTGCAAAACGGTTAGGGAGATAAAGCGTGGGGAGTCCCCATACTTCCGCGGACTGCTTGATGTCATCGGCTGTGTTGTTCTCGTTGAAACGGAAGAACTCCAGTCCGTTCTTATTGTCTCTGAGACGGATAACATTCGAGCCGACTTCATACGCTACGAGAGCCTCATAGCCGCCTGCCTGCAAGCGAACGCAGGTAAGTCCGTTGAAATTTATCATCTGTGTTGAATTGTTCATTTATTACTTCATTCCTTTCAGAATAGTTTAGTCAATTCTGTTTTCCATGTCCGTGTATTCGCGCATGGGTGATACCGACTTGTATGCAGGACGGATTATCTTGTTTGAGTTGATAAGCTCCTCAATGCGGTGAGCAGACCAGCCTGCGATTCGCGATGTTGCAAAAATAGGAGTGAAAAGTTCATCGGGGATACCGAGCATTCTGTAAACAAATCCGCTGTAGAAGTCAACATTTGCGCAAACGCCCTTGTAGATCCTGCGCTCCTCGGCGATGACCTCGGGAGCGAGTCTCTCAACGAGTGAATATAGCGCAAATTCGTCCTCTCTGCCCTTTTCAGCCGACAGTTTCTCAACGAATCCCTTGAACACCTTTGCTCTCGGGTCAGACTGCGAGTAGACAGCGTGTCCCATACCGTAAATAAGACCTGCGTTGTCGAAAGCCTCCTTGTGGAGAAGCTTGCGCAGATAATTGCGGACTTCTTCCTCATCAGTCCAGTCCTTTACGCTCTGCTTCATGTCGTCAAACATCATAGCCACCTTTATATTCGCACCGCCGTGCTTAGGGCCTTTGAGCGAACCGAGAGCCGCAGCTATCGCGGAATAGGTATCTGTTCCCGAAGACGAAACAACATGAACGGTAAATGTTGAGTTGTTTCCGCCGCCGTGCTCTGCGTGGAGTACGAGCGCAAGGTCAAGTATGCGCGCCTCAAGCTCGGTGTAATGATTGTTCGGGCGGAGCATATACAGCAGATTCTCCGCAATAGAGAGATCCGGATCGGGGTCGTGGATAAAGAGACTTCCGCCGAATTTTGAATATTTATACGCATTGTAGCCGTAAACCGCAAGCAGAGGGAAAAGAGTTATCAGTTCAAGGCTCTGACGAAGTACGTTGGGAATGGAAGTGTCATTAGCATTACTGTCGTAGGAGTAAAGCGCAAGAACGCTCTTTGCAAGAGTGTTCATCATGTTGTCGCTCGGCGATTTCATTATAACATCGCGCGTAAAAGTCGTGGGAAGTTCGCGGAAATCCGCAAGAAGTCTGCGGAAATCCGCAAGCTCGTGCTCTGACGGCATTTTGCCGAAAAGCAGCAGATAAACAGTCTCCTCAAAGCCGAAACGCTTTTCCTTCACAAAGCCGGAGACAATATCCTCCACGTCTATTCCGCGGTAATAGAGCTTTCCGTCTCCGTGATTCGGATTTCCGTCGCCTGCATTAAGGACTTTTATGGTGCTTATATTTGTAAGACCCGCAACGACTCCGTTTCCGTTTATATCGCGCAGTCCCCTTTTGACATCATATTCCGTGTAAAGCTCAGGGTCTATCCTGTAGCCCTCCATTGATGCATCTGCAAGCTTTTTGATCTCAGGTGTTATTTCAGAAAATCTGTAACCCATGGTATTGTCATTCCTTTCTTTCCTTTTTCGTTTAAAATATACAATATCATTATACACGATTTCTTCATTTTTGTCAAGCGAGCCTTACTGTGCCAGTGCAGAAAAATAATTATGCTGAATTATTTTTCTGCACTAACATTTTTCATACAGCAGTTGATTTTCCAATAAAATTAATGTATAATATAGTATATGAATGTCAGAATAAGGGAGATGATCTTTTGGAATCCATCGAATATAAATGCCCTAATTGTAACGCCGAACTGAAATTCAATCCGGATACTCAGAAACTCGACTGCGAATACTGCCTCAGTTCATTCACGATAGAGCAGGTAAAACAGGCGTGTGCAGAGGCTGAAAACAGCATTGACGAGGCTGCTAAAAAGCAGGCGGAGCAGGAGTTCAGCGAGCACACCAATCTCTATCACTGCGGAAGCTGCGGCGCTGAGATAATGGCTGACGACCGGCAGACCGCGCTGTTCTGCTACTACTGCCATCAGCCTGTTATCCTCTCGGGCAAAATGGGCGGAGCTTTCAAGCCCGACAAGGTGATCGGCTTCAAGCTGTCAAGAGACAAAGCCGTTGAAAGCTTCAAAAACTGGGTAGGCAAAAGGTGGTTTGTGCCAAAAGAGTTCAAGTCGCAGCAGCAGATAGAGAAAATGACGGGGCTTTACGTTCCGTTCTGGGTCGCGGACTGCAAGCTGAACGCGGATTACCGAGCTCTCGGCAAAAAGGTACGCTCGTGGACTTCGGGCAGCTACCGCTACACCGAAACCAAGGAGTTTCAGATATGCCGTCAGGCTAACGTCTTTACAAACGGAATACCGGCAGACGGCGAGAGCAAGATAGAGGATCTGCTCATGGAATCCATTGAGCCTTATGACTACCGCGACTTGCAGGATTTCTCCATGTCGTACCTCAGCGGATTTTACGCCGACAAATACGACGTTGACAAGGCTGCGGTATTTCCGAGAATAAGGCAGAGGGCAACTCAGGCGGCTCAGGGACTCATACGCAGCAGTGTTTCGGGATATTCCTCACTCTCTCCCTCCTGCGAACAGTATAACGTTGTCAATACAGACTGGGAATACATGATGCTCCCCGTATGGTTCATGTCCTACCGCTACAAGGGACAGATATACGAGTTTGCCATGAACGGGCAAACGGGAAAGCTTGCGGGAACTCCACCCCTTGACAAGGGAAGGCTCGCTCTGTTCAGTTCCGCTATAGGCGCTGCGGCAGCCATTATCTGCACTATCATAGGAGGTGTATTCTTCTGATGAAAAAAGCACTTTCCGCACTCTCGGCAATCGTCATCATGTTCTCCATGCTCCCTGTTCTCGGCGTGAACGCATTCGCGGTCAAAAACTACGCACAGGGCTTTGACGGGGACTCCGGCAATTCAAGACTTGTTGACAATGCAAATATCTTCTCTGCCGAAAACGAGGCTTCGCTCACCGAGGAGATACAAAGGTACTCCGCAGAGCTTGAAATGAACATTTACATCTACGTCAGCGGAACTTACAGAACCGACTCGCAGACCGAGATCTTCGCCGACGATACCTATGACGAAACCTTCGGTGAGGACACCGACGGCGTTTTCTACTACCTCGATCTCTCAGGCAAACAGCCTGCCTACGACTATATTTCCACGAGCGGAAAAGCTGTCCTCATATACGAGGACGTGAGGGAGAGTATCTTCTCCTACCTCGACAACTATCTCCCTGCATCGGGCGAGGCGATCTACGAGGATGACATATATGACGCTGTAAGCGGATTTCTCTCGTGTCTCGACACCTATTCCTCCCACGATTCAACAGCGCTTGAATATTACCACGACAAATCATCTGGCAAGTACTTCTACTACAAAGACGGTGAGCTTGTTGTCTCCAAAAGCAAGCCTCTTGCCATATGGCTGAACATCTCCCTTGTTTCCGTACTGATAGGCGCTGTTATCGCCCTGATAAGCTACTTTATCACCAAGAGCCGGTATAAATTCAAGGCGTCAACCAATCCTAACGTATACATATCGCGCAATGAATCGGTATTCACCAACAAGTCGGACGTTCTCATCAGAACTTACGTCACCAAGCACAAGATAGAGAGCTCATCGGGCGGAAGTCACGGCGGCGGCGGTGGACATTCCCACAGCGGAGGCCACGGCGGCGGAGGTCACCACAGATAACAAAAATCTCAGAACGGACGCACAACCGCAAACGTGCGTCCAAAAAATATTCAGGAGGTCATACAATGGACTATATCGGAGAGAAATGCTCCGCCTGCGGAAAAGAATTCACGGCGGACGACGACATTGTCGTTTGCCCCAAGTGTGGATCGCCCCACCACCGTGAGTGCTGGCTCAAGGAAAACAAATGCGCAAACGAAAGCTATCACGCATCGGGCAAAAAATGGCAGAGGATAGGCATACCTTCTTCTGAGCAGGAAACGGTAATATGTCCTGTATGCCGCTTTCCGAATACCCCCGAAGATGAAAAATGCCGCAGGTGCGGCACAGACCTTAAAACGGGCAAAGCGCCCGAGTTTTTCGGGGAAAATGAAAACTCCGACCGCGGATTCATCGACGAGGAGACTATTACCTTTGATTTTGCAGGCTTTGACCCCGAGGAGGACTTCGGCGGTGTAAAACTGCGCGATATATCCTCTTTCGTTGCTACGAACACTATCTACTACATTCCCATTTTCAAGCGAATGAAGGACTTCGGCACGAAATTTTCGTTCAACCTCGCCTGCCTTGCATTCCCGTCACTCTATTTCGCAAACCGAAAAATGTGGGGCTGGGCTGTATTTGCCGCAGTTCTCAGCATTGTGATGAGCCTTCCGCTCGTCATTCTGTACATGGCTGACATGACCATACCGCAGGCTATGGCTGACGCTATCAACAGCCACTCGGATATGCTCAACATTCTCGACAGCGTTTTCAGCTTTGCGGACTGGGTGATAAGAATCGTGTTCTGCCTGCTTGGAAACAGGATATACTACGGATTCGTCATGAGGTCGCTCAGGAGGCTCAAAAGTGAAAACCACTTCTCGCGCGAAGAACTTATGGCGGCAGGCGGTATCCGTCCGATGAATATGCTCCTTATGATACTCATAAAGGGCGTTCTTGCGATCGCGCTCGGCTTTACCGTATACACCATATTCAACATGATGACTGTTCTCAGCGATTTCAGCACAGTCTCGCTCTTTATATGAAAAAAGCAGCAGCGATGTAAATTCGCTGCTGCTTTTTTACGTTCAAGCCTGTGCAGAGATCTCTGCCGCTTTCTTTGCCTTTTTCTTTATGCTCTTTTTGACCTTTTTGAAAATATATCCGATAAGGAGTTCAACAAAGCCGAGGCAGAGTGCTGCGAGTGCAAACGGAAGAAGGACGTTTGCCGCAAGATAGAATGCTATCTCGCTTGTAAACGAATAAGCTACCGAAGCTCCGAGCGCAACGGCTACTCCCGAAAGGAACACGATAAGTCCGCTTACGAGGAAGATATTTCCGTAAAAGCCCGTGAGATGTCTGCCCTTTCTGTCAACAATAAGTGCTATCCAGATGAAAAGAACTATCACCAGAGCCACAAGTATTCCAATAGTGATGTACGAGAATATATATCTGACAAATCCCACATTATATTCCTGAATGCTCATATTGCTTGTGAAATCTTCCTTGTCGAGATTCTTTACGAGAATATCGCAGGTGTCATCGTTAAAAGATGAGCCGAAAGCTTCACGCGCCGCCGAATCGTTATTTCTGAAGAAATCGTTCACAAAGTCCTCGGAAGTAACGGACGGGTCGCTGCCCTCGCCGCCGATTATGTAGTCAATGTACTGCTTTGCTTTTTCGCCCGTATATTCAAGGAAGTTGGTGTTCATCATGAATTCCTTGAAGCTTGTCTCGTCCGCAGCATTGTCGGTCGCAGTCCTGAATCCGAGCGTCTTGTAGAGGTCGTTTGAGATCTCCTCGCCGTCGTATTCGGCTGTGAGAACTGTGCGGAGATTGAGTTTCTCAATGCGGCTCTTTACGATATCTCCGCTTGCCCCGAACTTTATGCAGAGCACAAAGCTGAGAATAAGTGTGAATATCATTGCAAATACCGCAACGACAGAAGCTCCGATAAGTCTGCCTGCACCGACCTTTACCGGCTTTTTCTCCTTGAATGCAGGCTGTGGCTCGGGATTCTGCTGTCCGTAGCCGTAAGGCTGCTGCTGATATCCGTCGGACTGTTGCGGCTCGCTGCTGTTGTAGGCAAAGCTGCCGTTATTTCCGCCGTTATATGGCTGCTGAGGTGAAACCACGCCACTGAGGTCGATCGTGTCGCTGTTGTCGGAAATCACCGAAGACGCTGTATTTATCGTCGCAGTGGGTTCATCATCGGTAATCAGAACGCTGTCGCCCTCATCGGCAGAAGCTGTGGGGATTTCCGCTGACGGTTCGCTGATATTCTCCTCGGGAACGGAAGTTTCCGCGCCTGCTGTTTCAGCCGTTTCGTTCGGCGTATCGGGGAATTCAGGCGTTTTTACTCTGTGTCCGCAGCCTGTGCAGAAAAGAGCGTTGTCATCAAGCTCCTTGCCGCAGTTTTTACATATTATCATTTTAAAGTCCCTCCCTGTTTTTCTATAAGATTCATTATAGCACATACTCCTGAAAAAAGTCAAGGCGGCAAAGGCAGTTTCGCGCATGATCTGCTCAATAAGTGCGTATTCGACACAAAAATGATAACCAAGTATTATTTTATATCCTTTCAGTTTGCCAAGAAGCATAACTTTTATAAGGGAACGCCCTCACTTGCAGGGCGTTCCCTCTTAAAAAACAGTCCACCGGACTGTTTTTTAATTCACCCTTTGCGGAGCGCTTGAAGGCAGTTTGCGGGGCTTTGCCCCACACCCCACCAAAGGCTCTGCCTTTGGAATCCGCTAAAGGGTTAACAACCCTTTAGAATCCCATTATTAGTTAACAATAAAAGGATATCCGAACTTTATCGGATATCCTTTACTTAATGTGTGTGTATTATCCAACCAGTCCCGAACGCTCGATGCCTTCGGTGAAGTACTTCTGGAGGAATGCGTATAGAATGAGGATAGGCGCTATCGAAATTAGACAGCCTGCCTCCTTCCACACTATCTGCTCACGCGGACTTATCTGAACAGTCGGGTCGTTGAAGAGCTTTATCTTCAGCTCGTTGTCAAGATTTGTGAGCATGAGCGCAACCGTCTTTGTATCGGTAAAGAACGTTGTGCTTACATAGTAATCGTTCCAGTACCATACTACCGAGAAAAGGAATACGGTAAGGAATGATGATGCCGCATTAGGGACCATTACGCGAATAAATGTCTTGAACGGGCCGCAGCCGTCTATGTAAGCAGCGTCCTCAAGCTCGCGGGGAAGTCCCTTGAAGAACTGACGGAAAATAAGTATCATCAGTCCCGAACGGATACCGTTTGCGGTAAGTGCAGGCAGATACATCGTCCACATTGTGTCGATAAGGTTTACCTTGCCAAAGAGGAAGTATCTGAACTGCGTATACAGCGGCAGAGATATTACCTGCGTCGGAACGAGTATCATCATGATAACCACTCCGAAAAGTATCCCCTTGCCCTTGAATTTGAATCTTGCGAAACCGTAGCCTGTTATCGCGCACGAGATGACCTGCACGAGCGAGCAGCCTACGTTGAGAATGAGCGTGGTTTTCAGCGTATTCCAGAAGTCCATTGCCTGGATCGTCTCTTTCAGAACATTCAGGGTGTAGTGACGCGGGATCCACATAACTGTCGGGTCGCTCATGTCGCTTCTTTCTCTGAAAGTACAGCTTACCATGTAGATAAGCGGATAGAGGATAACGAAACCGAGTCCGAAAAGTATCACAAAGCGGAAGAACGGCCACACCTTCTCGGCAATGGTCTTTCTCCTGAGATAGGTTCTCTCAGCCTTGGACATGGACTGCATACGGATCTTTTTCGCCTCTTTTTTGCTCATGCCGCTGCCTATCCCGGCTTCGGTCTTGACTACAGCTCCACCGGCTGCAGCAGTTACTGGCTTTTCTGACATTGATCCGCACCTCCTTAATCTACCTCATAGTAAATAAACTTATTTACTATGGCGGTTATCAGGGCGATAGCAGCAAGCACGATGAGGAAGTAGATCCACGCCATTGCCGAAGCCTCGCCGAATGCCCAACTGTTTTTCATATCGATGATTCGCTTCATGACGCTGTTGGTCGGACTTGTGAACGAGTCGATTACCGTGAATATCAGGTTTGCGAGAATGAACGGGCTGACGTATGGGAAAGTTATCTTCCAGAAATACTCCCAAGCGGTAGCTCCCTCCATCTGGGCAGCTTCCTTAGCTGACGGAGGAATGTTCTGGAGTGCGGCAAGGAACAGAAGTATCTGTATGCCCGAGCTCCAGACGATACCGAAAATATTGTCGGTAACGGTAGAGATAATGGTGCTCATGTTGTCGCTGAGACCGTAAATTCCGAGGAATTCCAGCAGCGAGCCGACCATGTCCGTTGAAAACATTGTCGAAAACTGATCTGCACCTGTATTGCCTGTAGTTCCCATATCGCCGTTGATGATCTTGTAAACAGGGCCCGTTGCGATGATAACGGGGAGGAAGAATATTGCTCGCGAAAGCGCTCTGCCCTTGAACTTCTGATTGAGTATTACCGCGATAAACAGCGAGAATATAAGAACAAGCGGAGTTTTCCACAGCGTTTCAAGGAGAGTGTCTCCGAGATATTCCGTATAGTTGGGGTCTGAAAACAGTACCTTTGAGTATTTATCAAGTCCCACCCACGAGGTATCGAGTGAACCGGGATTTACCGTTACCTCATTGAATGAGTAATAGAGCGACTTGAACAGTGGAATGATGAAGAATAACAGAGTTCCAACCATCCACAGCGAAATAAATCCGTAGCCGTAGAGCGCCTTGCGCTTTTCGTAGGCAAGCTTATGGTGCTTAGGTTCTTTTGCCGAGACCGATAGCGGCTCTGCGGGCACAGAATCTCCTGCCTTGAGCGGCGGGAGCTCCGTTCCTACGACAGCTTTGCGCTGGGCGGCTATCTTCTTTGCCGCTTCTATTTCGGGGTCTGCCTTTTTGCGTGCCATCAGAATCTGATTCCTCCTTCCTGCGAATACTGTGAAAGGTCGATGAGCTTACCGTTGTAGTCAACGGTCCTAGCTTCGAGGTCAACCTTTACGACCGTGCCGTTTTCATAAGTTGTAGTGATGTAATTTCCGTCGTTTTCGACATCGTATCCTGTGATAAAGCTGTCGCTCACATCGCGCAGGATAGGATCAAGGAGCTTATACTCCTCTGTTGCCGTATCTATCCAATGCTCATAGTTTGCATAGTAGTAGCTGTCATACTCGGTGTCTTTAAGCTCGCTCGTCTCCTCGTAGATCATGTCATAGCTGAGATTGCTTCCCGTTGCTATCGCCATGAGGAGCAGAGTCTCGGAATCTGCGTCGCCGTTAATAGCGGTGGTCGAATACGGGATAACTCCGTGCATTACGAGCTGATAGAACGGAATGTCCTCATCGAAAACGTCAAAGTGGCTCGAAGAAAGAGGCACATTCGTGATGTGGCTCACATACGGCAGAGCGTAAGCATTTGCGCTGTCTGCAAGAATGCCGTTGCCGAGCGAGCTGTCAAGCTGCTCATAGCCCTTTTCGAGCATTTCCATTGCGTTGTAGCGCGAAACGCTCTTTTTGCCGTAGTCTCCGTAGAGTGAAGTCGTGAGATTTGCGACCGAGATACCGCCGAGGTCCGCATCGGAATAGCTTGACGAAAGGTCGCTGAAAATGTCACCGAAATAGCTCGGCGAGAGAAGTGACATATTCTTCTTGAAGCCGTCCGGAATTCCGTATGCTCTGTCGTAGCTTACAATTCGCGAATACGAGCCCGAAACTCTTACTGCCGTATCCGAGAACGAGTAATAACCGTTGCCTGAGTAGAAGTCGCGATTGTCGGAAACAGGATACAGCGTGTATCCGCTTTCGTCAATGAAATCCCTGAGGCTCTGAAAATCGCTCTTACCGCCGAGAGTTCCCGAGGGCTTGGCATCGGTATCGACCTTGTTCTTGATACCGTCATTTGTCCAGTTGCTGTATGAAGCAACTACATCATCAACGCCCTTGTCCTTGAGCTTTGAGAGTATCTCCTCAGCCTGACTGTAGCTCGTGATAGGAGTTTTGAGCGTTACGGGGATTCCGAGGATAGGTCTTTTCTTCTGAACGCCGCCGTACAGATCAACGTACATTGAAGCGGTATCCGCCTGTGAGCGTATCTTTACGCCGTCCTCCTCCAGAAGGTACTGTCTGTAGCGCTGAGCCACGTCAACGTAGCTTGCGTCCTCCTTGGCAATAGGATAGTAAAGCAGCTCGATATCGTCAGAGATAATGTCTCCGCTTTCAAAAACAGTGAATTTCTCGTTGCTGTTGCCCGACATATAAAAGCTGTCGGTACCGCGGAGAGTGAATGTAAAGTTACAGAAATTGTAGCTGCTGTTGGACTGCTTTGAAACATTCGTGGTAAGGGTAGCATTTGAGTCGCCCTTTGATGCCACGACGAGCATAGCGTTGTCCTCCTTGACTATGCCGTATACAGGCAGGTATATCTGCTCGGTAACTGCGCCCTTTGTGGCAGGGACAACAGTTACGTCCGAACCGTATACCTTCTGCATATAGGTGTTTGCCTGCATGGTCCTGTTATTGTTAAAGCGCACGAGCGCTCCGCTTCCGTCGGGGATAACAAAGTATCCGTCCTCCTTGTCGGAAGCCGCACCGAAACTGCCGAGAACGGTCATTTCGGTTATTATCTTTCCCGAGGTAGTCTCCTCTATTTCGGAGACCTTCACGCTCGCCTTGAGGTGATCGTCCTCAATGGTGTACTCGACAGGATACTTGAATCCCGACTTTGAGTAGTTGTACACGACCCTGATACCGCCGTCTATATCGCTTACGCTGATAGTGCAGTCGTCCGTGCCGGAGCGGAGAAGGTTGTTGTTGGAACGGTTCGCAACATCACCGTAACGCATAACGTTCGATGATCTCATCTCATCAACAAGAAGCTGTGTAGCGACCGTATCCTGTGTAGCTTCGAGCGGAGACGACCACCAGATGTAGCCGGTCTCAAGGTTCTCAACGCCGAAAATAGCGTTGCGCTTGTCAACTATCATTCTGAGCTTGTCGCTTTCAACGCCGTACTCAAATGCACCATAGTAGTGGCTCATGTCCGCAGAAACCCACGCAAATTCGCCCGATTCTGCTTCGTATATCCTGATACCGTCCTCCTCACGGGCATAGGTGAAGATATCGTCAATGTCCTTGAGGTCGTCATCGAGGAGTTCGAGAGTATTTCCGTCCGCCGAGAGGAACGCCGTTGTGCTGTCGAGAGATGAGATTATCTTCCTCATTCTCAGCGGCTTTGTGACTTCCTCATCTGTCACGATGATGTATCTGCCTGCCTCGCTGACGAAAAGCTTTCCGTCATCGCATTTTGTGCCGCTTTCAAATGAAGCTACCGCTGTTCCCGTTTCGGTGTCGAATGCAGTAAGTTCGCCGAGTTTTTTTATCTCGTCAACCTTGTCGGCAAAAGCCGCCTGCTCATCGGTGTAGTCCTTTTTCTTAGGCTTTTCGCCGTATTCGCGCTCCCAGAGGAAGTCGTCGATCTTATCCTGCTTATAATAGATGTCGAGTCCGTCGATCGTGCCTATTTTTTCGAGGTACAGCTCGGCGTCTTGAAGCGACAGCTCTATTTCCTTTTCCTTTGTCTCGGTGCGCTTTACCTTTTCGGCAGCAGCCTCATCGCCGCTGTCCTCAGTTGTTTCGTCCACAGCCGCCGCATCGCTTTCATCGGTGTCGTCAGCGTAGATATTTCCCGAAACCGTCATAGTTGAAACGGCAAGCAGACAAAGTAAAAATCTTTTAATCTTGTTACTCATATTATCACCGCCGTTTCATCAGACTCTGACTCTGTAAGAGATCTCTGTGTAGATTGTGGAAATGAAGATGTATACCTGCTGGATAAGTGACATAAAGAGCACAAGCAGGAAGAGCATTATCAGCATTGCCACGATTGTAAGGATTATCGCAAAAACAGTCTTGCCGAATGAATACTGGTGAACCGACTTTATCGCCGAAAACAGCAGTATCACCGACCAGCCCACGCCGATTATCCTTATTGCCTGCATGAACACAGCCTCGTCCTGAATGAGAATGTGCGAAAGCAGAACGTTTATGAATATCTGCGCGATATACGGGATAAGCGCATAGGCGCTGTAAATGCAGATGTTCTTCATCGTGCCCTCGCCGTCGAGGAGGGTGCAGACAGCCCAGTTGCCGACCACCCACGCTCCGAAGAGGACGATACTCTTGACGATGTATGGGATTATGTTGAATGTTTTATCATAGCTTATGCCGAACTGAAAGCCGTAAAGCCTTCCGTCAGCTATCTGTGCGAGGAAAAGGAGCAGAACGATCGCAAACGCTATTTTCAGCGAGCCTGCTTTTTTCCAGCGCATATCCTCAAAGCCTTCAGCCGGGTGGGTTATGGAATGTTTGACCCACTCGCCCGGTCTCAGATCCATCATTTCTGCTTTTCCCCCTCTCCGTCATTGATCTCTTTCATTTTTTCCGCGATCTCAGCGCGTTCCCTTTCGAGCTTGTCGCTGAGTTCCTGCTCGTTCTCGCGTTTTATCCGCTCCGCCTCTGCCGCAAGTTTTCGCTTTTTTAGCTTTTTGCTGAGTATCACGAGAGCCGCAATAACGATAACAGCTACTATTATAATAGTAGTGAAGTTCTTTTTGAGGTATTCCATTCGGTAGCCCTCGAACGCCTTGTTGTATATCCTCGGTGCGTCCGCGAGCTTTGCGTATTTCATCGAGCCTTCGTAGTCGCCCTTTCTCAGAAGAGCCGAAGCTACTCCGACATACGCTCTGCGGTAGTTACCGTCGCGCTTGAGGACTTCATACCACGGCTCAAGAGCCTCCTCGTAGTAACCTGCGTTGTACTTTGCTGTTGCCTCATGAACGATCTCGCCGAAAGATGTCTCGGTGAATATCGTGATAGTATCCTTTGAGGAATCGACAACGTAGAGGTTATTGTTGAGGGATTCCAGAGCGGCGACCTGATCGAATCCGCCTGTCTGCTTTGCGCGTGTACCGACAATGAACAGCAGATTGCAGTCCTCATCGTACTGGAAAATTCTTCCCGTTGTGAAGTCAAGGCAGTTTATTGTGCCGTCCTCAGCAATGTCAATATCGACTATCGCCGACTGGAGCACCTTGTTCTGCGAGGTATCATACATCGGGGTGTAGTCTCCGAACGAGAGATCGAGGTTTGCAAAGATGTTGTTGCCTGCCGCATTGAGCTTCTTGACAGTATCGGTCGTCTGCGTGTTTGAGGACGTACAGGTGAAAATGAAGTCGCCGTCAATGTCAAAGCTTGTGATACCGGTCGGAACATTTCTCGCCCTGTGAGCTTTCTTCTCCTCGGACATGAAAATGTTCTTGAGGTAGTTGCCGACTATCTCGGCTGTGGGTTCAACACGGTTTGCGCCGTAAAAGCCCGTGAATTCGCCCTGCGGATCAAACATTGCCGCACCGGTCGTGATGTTTCCGAGGACAACGTAGACATTTCCTGCCTTATCCGCAACAACACGCTGCGGAAGGAAGGTTCTTTTCTGGTCGTACACGTCGGAAGTCGGCTTTTTTATCTCGCTTACCACATTGGCGTCACGGTCACAGATGAGTACGCGCGAGTTCTCGGAATCGGCTATGTACAGCCAATCGTTCTCCTCGGAGACGTAAATTCCCATCGGTTTGTTGAGCGTGGTCACTGAGCCGTCCGGCATGGTGAAGCTGTCGTAGACTTTCTTCACCTTGTCCATGTCCTCATTTACCTGAACTATGCGGTTGTTGCCTGTATCGGCAATGAAAAAGTCGTGATTGTAGTCGCAGAAGATGTCTCCGGGAGTTTCAAATGCCCCGATCCCGAGGTCGTATCCCGAAACAACTCTGTCCGCGATGTAGCCTGCCTGAGACGGAATAGCCTCGCCCCAGCGGTCGTAGTTGTAGACGTCATACGGTTCGCCTGCGGATGCCGCGAGCGAAACTGCTGCCGTGCCTGCGATTGCAAGCGACATGACGGGCGCAAGAAGCTTTGATAATTTATTTTTCATTATATCCACTCCTTCCGCGTCAGTCCTTGATGCCCGAATGAGCCATGGTCTCGATAACCTGTCTCTGTGCGAGCATGAATACTATAATAGGTGGAACAAGCATGAATACAGCCGCCGCCATTGCTACGCCTGCTCTTGCAAGTCCTGATGAAGCCGCCTGTGTAACAACTGTCGGGAGAGTCTTGTACTGCTCCTGAAATACGACAGAGCCTGCCTGAATGTTCCAAGCCGCCTGAAATGCGAAGATGATGAGGGTCATCAGCGCGGGTTTCTGGTTGGGCATTACTATCTGCCAGCAGATACGGAAAAGACCTGCTCCGTCAACCTTTGCCGCTTCGATCATGGCATCGGGGACTTGCCCGATCGACTGTCTCATGAGGAAGAGTCCCATAGGAGACGCTATCGAGGGGAGGATAAGCGCCCAGTATGTATCTATCATGTGGAGCTTTGCCATAACGATGTACTGCATGATGTAGATAACGTTGCTCTGATAGAGGAGCGCTACAACGATTATGCTGTTGATGACCTTGCTTCCCGGAAAGCGGCACTTTGCAAGAACGAAAGCCGCCATGGAAGCGAAAATGCACTGTGCTATCGTAACTGTTGCGGTTACGAAAATACTGTTGAAAACGTATCTTGAAAACGGCACGCGGTTCTGGTGAAGTGCGCCGAACATCTCCTTGAAGTTGTCAAACGTAGGTCTTATCGCATACAGCTTAGGCGGAAAAATGAACAGCTCCTCAACGGGTTTTATCGACATTACGATAGTGAGGTATATCGGGAGAACCATGAAAAGTCCCAGTATTGTGAGGAACAGGAAAATAGCTACAGTACCGCCGATCTTTTTGCCTGCCTGTTTGTTTGAAGCTTTGAGCTTCATGGTATTGACTTGTGTTGCCATTTCTCTGCCTCCTTAATCCATGTATTTGCTCAGGAGCTTGCTTATCAGCTTATTCAGAGCATACATCGCCACAAACAGCACCATGCATATCGCCGAAGCGTAGCCCATCTCGTATCTTACCCAGCCGTAGTCGTAAGCGTGGGTCATGATAGTGTGAGCTCTGTAGTCGGTGCTTGGGAAGCCGACGAGATTCTGTGCAACCGTACCTGCGGTGAACGAGCTTACGATCTGCATAACAGCCGCGAACATGAGCTGCGGGCCCATGGAAGGGATAACTATGTAGATAAGCTCCTGCCAGCGTGTCTTGATTCCCTCGATAGCGCCTGCCTCGTACATTGAGCGGTCAATGTTCTGGAAGCCTGCACGGAGTGCGAGGAAGCCTGCGCCGAGTGATATCCACAACTGAACCACAATGGTCACGCCGAGGACGTAGTTTCCATCGGTAAGCCACTGTATCGGAGAGTTTATGATTCCGAGGTTCATGAGGAAAGAGTTTATGTAGCCGTTCATGTCTCCGCTGAAAATGAGCTGCCATACCGTATAAACGTTAGCCATTGACGGAGCGTAGAAAATGAGGGTGAATATGGTCTTGAGCTTCGGATGAAGTTCGTTGATTAGCCATGCGAGAATGAAACACAGCACATAGCTTACCGGACCTGTAAAAAGCGCGAAAACTACAGTAACTCTTATGGATTTTATAAATATCTTGTCCGAGAGGAAAAGAGTAGTGTAATTTGAAAGACCGATGTACTTCGGAGCCTGTGCCATGTTAAAATCCGTAAAGCCCATAGGGAGCGACATGACAACGGGAATAATCGTAAAGATTATAAAGAATATCATAAAGGGCGCAAGCATAAGGTAACACGCCTTATTCTGCTTGAAAGAGAGCCACATCAGCCTGCGGTCTTCTTTCTTTGTCCTTTTGCCTATATTTTCGGGTGCGATCTGAGCCAAAGTCTTACTCCTCCTTTCGGTCAGTCTTTATCGGTATCAAGTCCGAGGTTTTCACGTTTTCTTGTGATCTCGTCGTTGATGTCGCGGTTATACCAGACGAGAGTATCACGCGGATTCTCGGCATTGTTTACAACCTCGCGGAATGCGTTCATGATGTTTCTTGTTACAGCGTAAGAGGACGGTATGATCGGTATCTCCACAAGTTCCTCCTGCTGGTCGCGAAGTCTTGCAAGTTCGTCGTTCGACCACGAAAGCTGTCCGAGAGCCTCGACATTTGCCGTGTCAAAGCGTCCCATTGTTCCGAGGAGACCCTCGATCTGAGTTCCGTACTGAACCTGCGTGTCGGTCTCGGTGAACCACTTGATGAACTTCCACGCGTTCTCCTTGTTGCTTACCTTTTTAAATATAACAGCGCCCGAGCCTGTTGAGTTTGCGGCATGAGAAACTGTTCCGTCCTCACGCAGCGTGCCGGGGACCTGACAGAAGTCCCACAGTCCCTTGATCTCGGGAGATGCTACCGCAAGCTGGTTGAAGAACGTGTAGTTTGCGATAACGATCGGGTACTCACCCGTTCTGAAACGGCTGAATGCGTCATAGGTCTGAACAAAGCTGTACTTTGTGTAGAAATCTGTCCACTTTTCAAACGCCTGAACTGCCTCTATCGAATCGAATGTTGAAGCCGTCTGCGTGTCATTGTAGTAGTTCTTGCCGCTCTGGAGCAGAAGCATCGCGAATGTGTGTCCTGCCTCGGTAGCGGGCGAAATATTTGTCGGAGGGAGAATAAGTCCCACTGACATATAGTTTCTCTGAAGTGCGGGGAGCATATCTATCAAATCGTCCCAAGTCTCGGGAGGATTATCGTAGTTAAGCTCGGTGAGAACGTCCGTGCGGTAGAACATCATCGGGAACGTCTGACTTATCGGCAGACCGTAAGTTCCGCCGTTGTACTGGTAGGGAGTCATGGCGTTTTCCTGAAAACGTGTCGTGACTTCCTGATAATCGTCAAACTCAGATACGTCAACGAGCAGATCACGGGCTGCAAGGTTTACAGGAAATTCTCCGCCGAGGAACAGCGCAACGTCAGGGCCTTTTCCTGCGAGGGTCGCCTCAACAACGCCGCCGACAACGAGATTTACCGAGATCGGTATGCCTGTCTCCTGCATGAACTGGTTTTCAGCCATTTCCTTTACTACCTGCGCCTGATCGCGTCCGAGAGATACCCAGACGTCGATAACATCCTCGCCTGTAACATCGGAAAGTGTCGTGTAGTCCTCAAAGAACGAGCCGATGAATGCATTCCAACTGAAACTAAGCGACTTGCCGAGCTTTTTGTCGCAGCTTGTAAAGCTCTTGTCCGCAGAGGCAAACTCAATGTAATCGACCTCAAGAGGCTGGTCGCGGTAATCTCTCATCCACGAGGAAATAGAGGTGATGTTGTCCTTTATCTGCGAGAGGTATGACGGGATCTTGAGTGGCTTTGCCGTACACTTGTCGAGGATAACGGTCATGTTTTCGAGCGCAGATGCCTCCGAACCTGACGAACCGGAAAGGTCCTCGATATCGGACTGTATCTGCTTGAGTTCACCGGAAATACGCTCGAACTCACTTACAAGCTCCGGGATCTTCTCATGTACATAGTAGTCGGTGTACTGGTCGGGTGAAGGGCCTGTTATCATCAGCACCTTGCGGTAGTAGGTGTTCAGGTCGGCAACAACGTCATCGAGTTTTCTGAGAGAGTCGCCTATCTCGCCGGGAACACACTCCATAGTAAGCGTGTGGTCGGTGCCGGCATCGAGGTAAACGTAAACGTAATCGCCGTCCGCCTTGGGGCTTACAACGCTCCAGTCGGTGTCATAGTAGAACTTGACCTGATTAAGCTCATCGCAGAGCACCTTGCCGTCTATGTAGATCCTTCTGTTTGAGTAGAAGCCTCTCATCTGGCTCTGACGCGACTTTATGCCGATCTTGTACCAGCCGCTGTTCTTGATATCCTCGCGGCTGATATTCCACGTTACGGACTGGAGAGCCTTCTGCCAGTTTCCGCTTCCGAGGGTATTGTAAACCACCTTTCTCGGGTCAGAGGGAGACACGAGGTAGTTTGTATTATCATAGGTAGGATAGAGGGTGGAATCAGATTTGTAGACCGCGTCCTCGCCCTCGATCCTGAAAAGGTTTGAGGGGGTGGAATCCTTGGTCACGGAGGAGCTGACAGATGCCGTATATTCGCTGTATGTGGGCAGCTCTTCGGGATTGTAGAACTTAAAGCTTTCTATAGCAAGCTGGGCGCGCTCAGAGGAAAGCGTTACCTCGTGCCTGCCCTTTTCGAGCATGAAAAAGAGCGGCTCGCTGAAAAGTCCGTCCGTATCGCCGAAATCGGAACTGCGCCACATTTCCTTCTGTATCTGAGAGGGGCGCACCTGATTTCCGCGCGAATCGGTGTAGATCTCCTGCTCGTTGACCCACACTCGGCTGAGTGTTATTCTCGAAGCAGTATCATAGGGAAGCTCGCCGTCAATAGTCATGGAAAGCTCTATGTCCGAGCTGTTTGAGATCATCGGGCAGTAGGTCATGTTAACGCAGTAAATACCCGTTTCCTCTATATTAATATCGTATGTGACCGAACCGTCTGTGCTCTCCCAGAGGAGAACGTCATCGCGGTTATCGTCCTCCGGGCCGTAGCTGCCGACCGAGAAGTCGCCTCCGCTTGCGGAAGAATACGAAGAAGCCGAAACCACCGTCTCTGTGTCGGGACGGTTCTCGCCGGAATAAATGTCGTAGTAATCGCTGAACGAGAGCATTTCGGAATCTATCGGTTCAATGGTGTAGTAGTCCTCTGCCATAGCGTCAAGCGTCGCCTGTGAAACGGCATACTCATCATCTGCAAATGCGGCAATTGCTCCGTACGAGCTGCTTGCGGCAACCATAAATGACAAAGCCCCGGCAGCGACAGCTCGGGAAAATTTTCTGATGTCCAATTATTATCCACCTTTCCTTGTGAGGTATGAGAAGCATAGGCGCGCAAAAAGAGCGCAGTTGTCCCATAACCTGTTTACAACAGGGCATAAAACAGCGGCTGTATCTCGAAAGGGATCTTGAGAGAGGATATCCCTGTCGGAGACAGCGGAGAATATTCACTTTTTACACGTTCTTCATAGAGCAGGGACTGCCTACATCCCGACTCCGGTATTATGCAGTATCACCAAACTGCATAAATCCTTCTTGATAATTATAGCAAGTTTTCTTGCAGATGTCAAGAACTAAGCACAACTATTAATAAATATTATATATTTACTTTGATTCCTTTAGGGAGTGTTGACACTAAGATAATATGCAGATTTTCGAGCATAAATTTTA
>OGDF01001066.1_pt1 | contig 41816 bp, 59 predicted proteins | sample 1570141 | NCBI WGS metagenome assembly OGDF01 (sample SAMEA4370581, study PRJEB24528) | human gut metagenome
ACAAGTTTAAAAAACTGTCATAAAATATAGCGTGATCATGAATGAAAGGATTTCGCTTATGGACCGATTTCAGATGAATCGTTCGGGATGCCGGCCATATCAGTATACCTGTGGGATGAATAGCGGGATGGCAGCTCGGAACGATTGTTCATCTTCAGATATGGCAAATCACGGCAGCCAGAACGGGAATCATTGCAACAGCATGAAGCAGAACATGCCGAAGGAAACCTGTAGCTGTAACATGCCGGGAACCGGAAACTGTGCTGACCAGGAGATGTATTCGCATCTTAAACATCTGGTTCCTGCAATGGCTTATGTGCCATGCCAGGAATTTGCACCTACGTTTGAACTGAAAAAGGCGCTTCAGGTTGGAACAATCTTTCCTGAGCTTTGCAAGCCGTTCTGTGGCAGGAGAGGAGGCCGTAGATGATGTCCGGAAACTGTACTTCAAAAAAAGAACTGTTACAGTCCATTGACCAGGTAAGCTTTGCCATTGATGACCTTCTTCTTTTCCTGGATACACATCCAAGGGAAAAAAGAGCTCTTGAGTATTACAGCGAACTGAGCACCAGAAGAAATGAACTTCTGAAAAAATATGCGAAACTTTATGGTCCGCTGACCATCGATACCGGAAACGACAGCAATCTTAGCTCCTGGCAGTGGATGGAGCAGCCGTTTCCGTGGGAACAGGAAGGAGGGTGCAGATAGTTATGTGGAATTATGAAAAAAGACTCCAGTATCCTGTAAATATCAAGACGCCCAATGCAAAACTGGCACAGTTCATCGCCAGTCAGTACGGCGGGCCCGATGGCGAGATTGGCGCTTCCATGCGGTATCTTTCTCAGAGATTTACCGCACCGAACCGGATGGTCGCAGCGGTGCTGAATGATGTGGGCACGGAAGAACTGGCACATGGATGTTATCATTATGTATTTTCCTGGATTTTTGGGAAGATATCAAGCAGGAATGTGATTTTATCTCCTTCCAGGAAAGCGTTTTTCGTATCCTTTGTGTACAGAACCTTATCAATCAATTCTCGCAAAATCCTGTTTCTGGTAGGAATATCAAGATCCCAGTAATGCTCAAGAAGATCTTCACAGCGCGGAATAAAGGAAGAACGCTGCTCAAGAAGAAGCCGATCATGTTCAAGCTCTTCCTGGAGACGTTCGATAGCAGCAGAACAAGCTTCCAGGGTGGCAGCAGTTGCTTTGGAACGTTCCAGGAATATTTCCGTACTGTATATACCTTGTTCGAGAAGATCATACTGTTTCAGCTTTTGCTCATTCAATTTCTTTATTTCTGCATGCTTTTCTGCAATAAGTATCTCTTTTGAAGAGATCATATCGTTGGTGTCCGATTCGGACACATCTCCATTAAGTTTATAACCGTCAACAAGCTCACGTAAACCATCCAGCAGAGATTCTTCCACAAGAGATAACTTACTGCTGACTGTAGGACAGGAAGTATAAGGACATAATAAAGTATCTTCCTGTCCGCTTTTCTGGTAAGGGCGGCGTACCATGGCGCGGCCACATTTGCTGCAGTATACGATACCGGCCAGAGGGTTTTTGACTGTATTACGCACACCGACAGGTCGAGGAGGGTTTTTCTTTCGGATATGTTGAGCAGCATTATATAATTCCTCAGATATTATTGCAGGATGTCGCCCCGGGCATAATAAATAATCTTTTGCAAGCGGACGAGAACGGGTAATTACTCCATCCTTGACAGATTTAACCGTTTTCCGGGCGTTCCATCGAACCATGCCAATGTACACAGGATTACTTAACATTTTTGACAGGCTGGCAACAGTCCAGGGCTTTTTATACATAGTTGCAACACCGGCGTCATTAAGTTTCCGGACGATCTTGGCCATGCCGATTTGTTCACACCCATATCCGGCATACCAGGAGAAGATCATTTTAACAACTTCTGCCTGCTCAGGTACCGGTTCAAGAGTCCAACCCTTTTCACGCTGAAGTTTCACACGTTTGTATCCGTAAGGCGGTTTATTGCCACAATACTTCCCTTCTTTTACAGAAGAGATCCTGCCGGCATTCAGACGGCGCTTGATAGTTTTATACTCACGGCGGCTCATGAACAGGCCGAACTCAAAATATTCCTCATCAAACTCATTGTTCGGATCATAGGTCTTTGAAGGTGTGATGATCATGGTGCCGGAATACTGAAAAGCCCTGGAAACAACACCCTGATCAATCGTATCGCCTCTGGCCAGACGTTCTACTTCAACAACCAGAACACCATCCCACATGCCGGATTCAACTTCATGAAGAACCTGTTGCATAACAGGTCGGGCAGAAATTGTCTCACCGGAAACGATCTCTTTATAAATCGCGCCCACATTATAGCCACGCTTTTTTGCAAGATCCAGCAAAATCCGTTCATGACGGGCGAGAGTTTCACCTTCGCCCCTGGCTTCAGCTTCCCGATCAGCACGGGACTTACGTAGGTAGATACATACATTTAAAAGTTCCATAATATCACCTCGGTTTAAAATATGAAAAAATAGGTACAAAAATAACGACCACACAAACGTTCTGATTGTGTAGCCGCTCCGAAGATGATACAATATCTTTGGTAAAAATTGGATATCTCTTCGGAGATCCACCACCGTCCCGGTATTGGCGTACTGGGGCGGTTTTTATATTTAATTGACTTTTATATTAAAGATTGCGGAATATTTTTTATATGTTGTTTTTGTATATTCATCAACATAAATTTTGAAATTTCCGGCATGATCAACACCCACGATTCCCTGAGCATGACATTTTGCGCCAACAGGAAGCTCCTGAGGGTAATATGTCTGGTCATTTGGATAAGAATATCCAGTATAGCCTTTTGCGTCTACAATTCTTTGAAGATCCATTGAAATATATAATTCATCACCATATCCAAGATTTTCATAAGTATAATCAATGAGATATACAGCATCCGGATAAACATCCGAATATGGATTACGTTCGTCCATTTCTGTGACGGAATTGATTCTCAAACTCCACTGACCAGGAACTTTCCAAGTCTGTCCTATGTTATACGTTTTTACAACAGTAGGTTTCGGATTGACATTTACATAAGATTCAAAATGATAAGTTCCGAAAGTTGCTGTTATTGTTACATATCCAGAACGTTTTGCAGTAGCCTTTCCCTTGGAGTCAATAGAAACTATAGATTTATTTGAAGATCTCCAAGTTATTTTCTGTTTTGTTCCATAAATAGAGTATTGATAAGTCTTTCCGGCAGTCATTGTAGATACTGCTTTTCCAGCTCTTGGAGATTCTGTTATAAGTTTACACTTATATACAGCTTTTCCTTTCTTTGCAGTAATGATTGCAGAGCCATTCTTTTTGTAAACCACAACGCCGGAAGAGGAAACAGCAGCACATTTTTTATTAGAACTGCTCCATTTATAACCCTTTCCTGGAACTTTAAGTTTCACTCGCTCTGATCGGGAGAGATAAGATGAGATGGTCTTACCTTTCTTTAAGGTAACGGAGCTTCGGTACCCACCTCCCCACGAAGAATTCCAACCACTTGCAGCCTGAACAGGAATACTGCAGAAGAGTAGGCACAAAGCCAATAACAACGAGATACACCAGGTTTTCTTTTTCATAAGAAACGCCTCCTTTAAATTATAATATCCACAAATAATACGACATAAAATACAAAATTTCTCTTTGAATAAAAAAATATAAAAGAGAAATACTGTTAATATGAAAATATTACTAGCAGATATTATGTACAACAAAAACGTATCAGCACGGCAGCTCGCTTCTATGACTGGGATTTCAAAATCCACAATCAACAATATTGCCAACGAAACATATTCCCCAACAATGGATAATATGGAACGCTTGGCAGCAGTGCTGAGAGTACGGATCTCTGATTTATATGATTCTCCGTACAAGTAGTAAAAAAGTGTCCAGAATTCTGGACGATTCCCTCCTGAGTGACGAAAAGTGTCGAAAAAGTGCGTATTATAGTTACAAAGAGGAGATGAGCACAATATAACGTACTCAATGTCCTTGCAAAGAACGAATGTTTGATGTATATTTATAGCAAACAAACGTTCGATAAACGCGGAACGGAGGGATACATATGAAAATGAGTGACTACAAAAAGAAAATCATGGATCTGATTAACGAAATTGAAGATACACCTACATTAAGGAAGATATACCTGATCCTGATAGCCATTACGGGAGCTGACCAATAAGGTTAGCTCCTTTTATTTCAATCCAAGACATTCTTTCATAAATTCTTCAATATGCTTTAGCTTTTCTGGAGAAGCTTCTGCAATAGCATTAAGCATATTTCTCGCCATCTGATTTTCAGTTTTACTCAGTTTACCTAAGTTAAGGGCATAGCGATCATCTTCACTGACCTTAGTGAACATGTTGTCTTCGCCACCCTCACCAGTGCGGAGCCAAACTTCGTTCACATGAAATTCTCGACAAATAGAAAGCAGATTCGCTTCCGTAAGTTCATTTCTGCCGTTTTCAATAAGACTTAATCCACTTTTCTTAATACCAATTTTGTTGCCAAAAGCTTCAAGGGTCAATTCTTTTTTCTTACGAACTGCTTTAACACGTTCGCCCTGCGTCATTTCTGCACCTCCTTTGCTTGATAAGTCCAGAATACCACTGCAAAGATGTAAAGTCAATACAAAAAGTTTGCAAAACAAACAAAGAAGTATTGACAAAGTTTGCTTAATAAAGTAATATGTTTATAGAGCAAACAAGAAAGCGAGGTGAAATATCATGATGAAATGTAAAATTCCAGAAATCAATCTTACAGACAATGTAGCAGAAAACATTGTAAAGATGGCTCCGTATCTTGATGAAAAGAGCCAGCACATTGTATTTGGAATGATGCTGGAAGCAGTAAGAAGCCTGGAAGATGATGAGGCCCGCAAGGCCGGATAGGGAGGTGAACTGAGATGGCAATGATAATAGTTTCCGCTATTATTTCGGCTATCACAGCAAAAATAGTAGCCACCTACTACTTTAAAAAGATAGATGGCTATGTGAAGGAAATGTGTGAAAAGACAGAAAAAAGCAATCAACACACATTAGCTATTTTACACAAACTGCAAGAAAATCCAAAGCCAAAGGAGATGAGCTGAAATGGAGAAAATTAAAGATTTTCTGAGAAACGCGGCGATCCCCATAGCTGGAGGAATTATAGGAGCTTTTATAGGGATGGGGATAGCAACCCTGTTAGGAATATTGTAATTAGGGTTGTGATGATTGCAATAACAATAGGCAGAACAATTTGAAGTAATACAAATTGTTTATTAATCCACTGGTTATGTCAGAACAGGAGGTGAGTTGAGATGGAAATTCGTTCAATCAAGGTTGATTTTGATAGAGATATATTAGAAATCAACGGAAAGAAAGTAGAGAAGTCAGTTATCGTAACCCTTCCAGGGCCTGATGGATGGCCTATACAGAAAATGTTCAATCCAGAAGTCAAACCTTATGAAGAGTACGGCAGAATCAATATTGAAGCCGATAAAACTGATAAAACAATAAAAAGGGCAAAAAAATTAGTGAAACTGTTAAAGAAAGCCAATTCGTTGGCAGAGGAATTGGCTTTCAAAGAGATTAAAGGTTTTTCAATAGAAAAAGAGACTACTCTTCAGACTGTTCGGAAAGCCATTGATGATACAACCGCAAAGTGTCAAGAGTAACCATTTGGTTTGCGGCAATAAGCTTTCCTGCAAATTCTGAAGGACTATAAGGACCGCCACTCATTTCAGAGGCAATTTCTTGCACGGAGCTGTTTAGACGATCCCTATATTCAGAATAAAAAGTATCGAATGTTTTCATAATTTGGCCTCCTTTCTTAAATACTCGGGTGTGCCAGTACCCTGTATATACAGAATAGGAGCGTAATGTCGAAAACACAAGAAAAAGCGTTCGACAAAGTAGTAAAAATTCTATAAACACAACAAACACAGTCTTCATACGATAAAACAGGAGGTGAACCAGATGGCAGTTATCAAAGAAATCAAAAACGGATCCGGAGGAGTAATCCGGATCCATGACGACTACTGCAAGAACAATACTCCGGAAGACAACCAGAAGATCATAGATAACGTATCCCGGATAATTAATGATTACTACATAAGAAAATCCGTAGGGTAGGAAGGAGGATTTGAGACAGAATATCAGAAGAGAGGAGGCGAACCAAGATGCAAAAGAACCTGATTATCAGCATGATCGCAGGCCAGTTTGCAGCGTTACTTCCAATCTGGGACTGGGGAGATAAACTCACATTCCTGACAGGAAGCATCTGCATAACAATCGTGACCATGATCGCGATCACATGGCTGGAGGACAAAACAAAAGCAATAAAAAGAGCCCTCACATCTGAAAATGTAAAGGGCTCACGTAATTAAAGACAACTTCAGTATATCAAATTTGGAGAAGAAATCAAGAGGTAAAAGAAAAAAAGGCTCAGGCGTTGCACCGCTTGAGCCAGGACCATCCGGTCCCTGGAGTAAATTAGTTTACATAAATATAACACCAGGGAGCCGGAAAGTCAAGCATCCGGCGGTTATGTACCGCTATATTTTTAACTTTTTTGAGGGGACAAGATCCCCTTGCAGGCTTGATTAAACGTATTAGAGATGAGACGAGGGACACTTTTATGAAGTGCGGGTATATAAGGCAGACCTGGGACTGTGGGAACACCAGAGAAGTAGAAGAAAAACATACAGGAAGATATGGTGCTAGGGGACAGAAACGCCAGAAAAGACGGAAAGCTACCCCGGAAGAAATTGCAAAGCAAAATCAATGGAAAAGGGAAAGAGATGTTCGCAGGCTGATCAAGTGGAATTTTGGAATAGGAGATTACTGGTTCACGCTGACATACAAGAAAGGCTCACGGCCGCCCTGGAAACAGATGCAGAAAGATATGTCAAAATTCATTCGAAAGCTCCGGGACAAGTATAAAAAATATGGATGGGAACTGAAGTATATATACCGGTTAGAAATCGGGAAGAATGGAGGACCCCATGTACATATTTTAATCAATCGGAAGTCAAACGATGAAACAGACACAGGCCTGCTGGTAGAAACACTCTGGGAACATGGCCATGCACAGACAAAAAGGGTGTATGACGTTGACTCTGGAGAACTAGCACAGTACATAACCAAGCCGCTGCAGGACCATGAGCCGGAAGATCTGAAACGGTATCACCCGTCCAGAAATCTAATCCGCAAAGATCCAGAAAAAGAAGAGATAAACAGAAGAAGCTTGCTGGACAAGCATGGAAGGCCGCGAGATCCGAAGCCACCAAAAGGCTGGGCAATCGTGCCAAATTCGGTAAAATGCGGAAAAAACAAGATCACTGGATACGCATACCGGCATTACATACTGATCAAAACAGAGAAGAGAAGGGATTAACATGCAAAGAGTAGATGTTTTCATAGAGACAAGCAGCCGCTTTCGTGGAAATGTGGAAAGAAAATGTGGATATGTGTTGTCGACACAGCTCCGGAACGAAGAAAAGACAAGAAAACACTTCGGAAGGGTATCCGGGACATACCATCAGGCAGTCTTACTCACCATGACTGATGCCCTGGATCACCTGACAAAAGGCTGTGATGTGTGTTTTCACATAAGCGATCTGTATGTTACGAGCCGCCTGGGAAAGATCAGAGAAATGGCTGATTCCGGCTGGTTGAATGCAAAAGAAAAGCCGATAGCAAACAGAGAAGAATGGCGGAAGGTATTTAAAGCCATGAATCAGCTTCCGGATGCACACGAAATCTCTGCAAAGACAGAGAAGCACAGTTATTCTATGTGGTTACGGGAGGAGATGAAACGCCGTGAATGCGGAAGAATGCTGGGGCAAGGGCTGGAGCCTGCACCCGGAACACGATATATCAACAATGGAATGTCTGGGTACCATTATTAAGTCAGGTATCCGGTTTACATACTATAAAGACGAAAAAGGAGGAATATGGTTTGATGATGAACCCGAAGGAGGAAAACCAGAGTGGATGCAGAGAGCAGACAGAGAACGAAGAAAGCGTAAGCGACATTCTTGAGAATTTGGAAAGCTATGTCTGTGACGAATTATGTTGTTACCGCGGAGAAAAACTGACACAGGAGGAAATGGACTGGCGCTGTGCACATTGCAAACTGCAGAGATACGTAGATAAGATTGAGGAGAGGCTTAATACTATCAGTGAATCCGGTTCTGTACGTTGCTATGCGTGTAGATATTGTAAAAAGGTTGATACCGAGAACGGCAGCAGTCTGTACTGTGCAAAAGATAGTGGAAGGTTAAGCAAGACGACATACGACAGTACCTGCCTGAATGGTAAGAAATGAGGAGGATATCATGAGAACAATAGCAATCATCAATTTAAAGGGTGGTGTGGCCAAGACCACATCAAGCATTAACATCGCATACATACTGATGCGGAAAGGATACAAGGTGCTTCTGGTTGATAATGACAAGCAGGGGGACTGCTCACGTGGAATGAACCGCCGAACCCAGGATGGGGAAGGGATTGACCGAATCATGGTAGACCGGAATCCGGATATGGAAAAGCTGATCAACAAGACTGACTATCTGCACCTGGATATCATCACAGCAAACCTCGGTCTCCTGACTGCAAACATGGAAGTGACCATGGACCGTGTACGCCCACAGCAGAACCGGTTGAGAAAGGCGCTGCAGCAGGTAGCCGATAATTACGATTTCTGCGTGATCGATAATGCTCCGGATATCAATGTGTCGGTGATAAACGCCCTTACTGCCGCAGACGATGTCCTGATCCCGGTAGAAGTAGACGATAACACGCTGGAAGGAATGAACGAGCTTCTGGATCAGATCGATGATGTAAAAGAAGAATTAAACCCGGATTTGAAGAACGTCCGCTGTTTCGTAACAAAATATCAGAAATTCAACCAAGCACATTTGCAGGGAGCAGAAATCATCGAAGAAAAGTATCCGGCAATGAAAACAAAGGTTCGTTTCTCAGGAGTGGTAGCAAGGAGTACGTTTGTGCGTATGCCGGTAGCATTACACAGCCCCAGATCAGCGGCAGCAGAAGACTATGAAACTCTTGTGAATGAATATCTTGATATGATTGGAGATGGAAACAATGGCGAAATTTGACCTGAAAGGACTTCTCAATGACAGATCAGTCCCGGACCGGCAGCAGGACCAGAAGATCGTATACCGGAATCCAAAAGATCTGATCCCATCGGAAGAGAATTTCTACAACACAGAGAAGCTTGAACGGCTGAAACAGTCGATCAAGCTTCTGGGGATCCTTCAGCCACTCCTGATTGAGAACCGGGACGGGAAAGACTATGTAATAGCCGGCCATTGCCGTCGGAAGTGTTGCATTGACCTGCTCAACGAAGGAAACGACAAATTCAGCCGGGTTCCCTGCGTGTATAAGACATCATCTGAGTTGGAAGAAGACGCAGGCCAGGAAGACGATATTGTGCGTCAGATTATGATCATCCAGGCGAACTGCTATCGTGATAAATCCGACTGGGAAAAAATGACAGAGACTTTGAAAATGGAAAATCTCGTCAAGGAACTCCGGGAGAAAGCACCGATGGAAGGAAAAACAAGAGATATCCTGAAAGATCTGATCGGAACATCCAGCGGCCAGTTGGGAAGATATCATGCAATCAGCACAAACCTCTGCGAACAGCTAATGTCGGAATTTGAAGAAGACAGGATTAAGATTTCCGTGGCTTATGAAATATCCAAACTCAATAAAGAATATCAGAAACAGGCCTGCGAGCTGTACGAAGAAGCAGGAATCCTGACGCTGGACGACATCAAAGGCCTGTACCGGCAGCAGGAAGCCGAGAAAGGTATCCCTGGACAGATGACTATCGAGACAGCAACCGGTCAGAACCGACCACCGGAAGACGATACAGAAATCCCGGCAGAAACACAGATTGAGCGTTTCTATGAGAGCACGAACAAGAACATGAAGAACTACATCATCCAGGAAGATAAAAATATGACTATCTTCATGCTCTCAAACCTGTACGGAACAGCACGTGTCCGAAACGGACACCTCAACTACCAGGGCACAACCGCCGGAATCACCTTCAATCCCGGCAGGGTATTTGAACACGAACTGTCCTGGCAGTCCCTTGCCAAGATCCTGATCGGGAAGTATGGGCATAAGAAACCGATCAAGATGGTATCTGTAGATATACCGGAGAAACCGAAAAAGAAGGATAACGAAGTATCAGGTCCGGCAAAATGTATCACCGGAAAGAGCAAATCAGGAATATGCGGAGCAGCAGCCTATTGTGATACAGAATATAACTGTTGCGCTCAGTGCCCTGACGATTGTAATAGCCGGTGCGGATGGCTGGAAGAACGCTGCCAACCGGCAGCAGAAATACCGGACGAAAAGCAGCCTGATTTTGTTGAAGAAATCGCAGACCATCCCGGCGAAGCCGCCGCATTGCCAGTCATGAAAAATAATGATCAGAGAAAAGAGTGGCTGAGAAACTACAAACTCTGGGGATTGTGGTATGAAGACAAAAATATCGGTGTTAAATACTACAAGTATGATTTTGAGAATGGCGCATGCCTGATTGCAGAAGAATATATTCTTCCAGGAACAGAATGGATGCCAGAACATGAAACGGCATTCTTACATCTTGTTGGAGGACCTGAACCAGAGTGCAAGGGCGGCATACCGAAATGGACATATCATGCACGGTATTATAAATTCCCAAACTCAGAAACAGAGTTGGTTGAATTCCTGAAGGAATTGCAGAAATAAGGGTGTTCTCGAAAATTCGATTAACATATACAACCTGCCGCATGAGCCTGTCAGAAATGCGGCAGGGGAAAGGAGAGTGTCCGAATCGGACACGTGCAAAATGAATTACGACAATTTGAAGTTCCCAAAACAGGGAAAGAAAAAAAGAAAGAAACCCAAACCAGGGAAATATCTCTGTAAGAAACAGAAAAACAGCATCATCGAAGGAGACGAAAAAGGAACCTGTTACATATGCGGTAGCCACATAAACATAGAGAATCACCATATTTTCTTTGGTCACGGAAACAGGAAGAATTCAGACTGGTATGGCCTTACCGTACATCTGTGTGCACAGCACCACAAAGAAGGCAGGATATCAGCTCATAAATATAGAGAAGTCAACTATGCGCTAAAACGGATCGCTCAGAGAACGTTTGAGAGCAAGATTGGCAGCAGGGAAGATTTCATGAAGATATTCGGAGAAAACTGCCTGGAGGAAGAATATGAAAAGAAGAACGAATCTGTATAAGGCCGTAGACCAGAACGGAAAACCGATCTTTGAGGACCTGCTGACAGCCAAACAAGTCGCAGAGAAAACCGGGTGCACAAAGAACAATGTAGCCCAGGCAGCGGCCAATTTTGCCCTGGTAAACAAGAAGTACCGGATCATCCCGGAAGACATCAAGCTGAGTAAGGCATTAGATGCTGAATTACTGGCGGAATGGGATATATACCGGACACGGTTGCTAAGAGACGCAAGGAGGCGAGCATGAACAAAAGACAGAAAAAGAAGCTATTCAAGAAAAGATCAGCCTTCTACCCGCATGGCGGCCCGGACGCATTTTTGTTCCAGGTTTTTACCGGTGTTGGAATGACAAAGAAGAAGTGGGAGAGACTGGATAAGATGCTGGAAGACCTGTTTGAGGACATGGAATATGATCAAAACACTAGAAATGTAGAGAATTTCAACCGAATCATGGCAGAAAGGAGAAAATGATGGAGGATACATGTAAAACCTGTATCAACAACGACGATGGCCTCTGTGATCGCAAAGGGATCCTTGTAGAAGACGAAGATTCCTGTGAACATCACTGGCCAGCAGGGAAAAAGGTCAAAATAAAAAAACATGAGAAGAAACTGGATATTACACCAGAGCTGGCTATAGCAGCCTATAACACACTGATCCAGTTTTGCAGAAGCCAGCCGGCCAGTGAAGATGGAACCTGCAGCAGCTGCATCCTGTATCAGCACTGCCCTGGCGCATCAGATATTCTCCCGGAAGACTGGAAGGAGATACATTATCCGTTTTTGACAGGAAACACACTGCATTACATAAAGGCCGGTAAGGTCAAGCAGATTGTATTTGCCAGACGTGAAGATGCAGAGGAAGGACTCAGTGAAATGGAGGAAAAACGTGGATAAAAAAGAAGCAATAAAAGAGTTAAAATTTGAAAAAAATATTTCTGCAGGTGTTATAGAACAGCTTGGTATCACGAAAGCACTTAGAGAAATTGTTGCCATACAACAGAAAAAGAGAACTCAGACATATGATACAGCTATTGAAGCGTTGGAAAAGCAGATTCCTATAAAAATGAAGGATATGAGGGTGGTTAATGATTTTTCAGGAAGATATTACACGTGCATAGGCACATGTCCTATATGTGGAGAAGAAAATATTTATCGAAATAGTAATTATTGCCATAAATGCGGTCAAGCACTTGACTGGGAGGAGGTGAACAATAATGAGTTATAAAAACAACGAAGGTTACCCAGCACCAACAGAAGGAGAAGCAATCCGGAGGGCCAGCCGGATGCCGACACACGTCTATAACGACTATTGCTTACTCAACAATATAGCTGGTCGTTTAGGATTAGAGGTGGCAGTGATAAGAGAAAAGAAAACAGGAAAAGAATGGCCACAGAGGAGGTGAGAACAATGTGGGTAATTTTTCTTGGTTCCGGCATGGTGTTCGGAGCCGCAGCCCTGGTGTTAGCCTGGATAGGAAGTAAAGTAATCCTGTCGATCAGGCGGCAGCAGAAGAAGTTTGAAATTGAAGATGAAACTTACAACAAAGTAAAGAAAGCAATCAAAGAAAAGGAGATCGAAAATGAAGAGTAAAGTTATTATCGGAATCGTGGTAGCAGCAGTTCTCGGTGGAGGATACACAGTATCAAGAATGGATTTTATCGGCACAGGCAAAGTCGGCATTGTTTATAACTATAAAGACGGAGTACAGGATAAAGTGCTGACTCCAGGAATGCACTTTATTGCACCAATGAACAAAGTAAAGGAATTTAGTACCAGCAATGAGATCCTTGTTCTTACAAAGGACAAGAGGGATGGCAGTAAAGAAGATGATTCCTTTAAAGTAGCAACATCGGACGATGCCAGCATTGCAGTATCTTTCCAGATGAGTTACCGGTACGATCCAGATACAGTGATTGATACATACAAGCGATTCAAAGGAATGGACGGAGAAGATATTATCGAAAACCGTGTCAAAACTGTTTTGAAGTCAAAGATTTCTGAGGTTACAACCGATTATTCCATGATGGACATCTATTCCGGAAACAGATCCGAACTGAATAATGCCATTACAGAGTATCTCAACAAAGATTTTCACAAAAAATATGGCATTGAAGTCCTGGATGCCTCTATCGTAGACGTTCATCCGGACAAAAAGCTGAAACAGGCTATTGATAACAGAGTGACAGCTTTACAGGAAAAACAGCAGGCTCAGGCAGAACAGGAAAAGGTTAAAGTCCAGAAAGAAACAGAAAAGCTCCAGGCTGAAGCGGATGCCCAGATTGAACTGACCAAGGCAGAGGCAGACGCAAAGAAGGCTAAGGTTAAAGCAGCAGCTGAAGCAGAAAACACAAAAACCAAGGCAAAAGCACAGGCAGAGGCTAATAAAGAACTTAGTGCATCCATCACGGATGAGCTGATTAAGATGAAGGAGGCAGAAGCTCACTACAAAAATGGCTGGGTTACAGTCCAGGGAGCGGATGCCGTGATCGCGGATAAATAAAAGAAATACAGAGAAAGCCGGGAGCATACACGTTCCCGGCTAAAAGCATCGAAAGGGGAGGATACCAGTGGGCGAGATCAAGATCACCAGGAAGCTCCTGGACAATTACAGAAAGTTAAAGAGGGAAATACCGGTCCTCAGCATGGAACTGGCTGAAATGGAACAGGGGGAGGCAGGGCTAGGGAACAGCACAATATTTGATTACAGCACAGGATTCGCACGGCCACAGAGTGTAGTCGGATTCGACCAGGAGAGATACGATAGAAGAAAGAGAACATATGAACATAAAAAGGAGCAGGCGGCAGCAGTGGAACGATGGATCCAGAATATTGAAGATGGCCAGACAAGATATGTGTTCAAGGCATTCTATCAGCAAGGAATGACCTGGGAAAAAATAGCAGAAAAGACAGGATATTCCCAGAGTCCGGACTATCCGAGACTTTACATCAGGGATACATATTTGAAAAAATGTGAGATTAAGTAAAAAATATCGTTTATATCGGAAATATCGTTATAGAATACAATAGAAGCCAAAGGCACAAGAGGCCGGCGGCTTTCAAAGAACCACCAGAAATCCGCACCTGGTGGTTCTCTTGGAACGTAGCTCAGTAGGAAGAGCAGCTGGCTTATATCCAGCGTTGTCGGTGGTTCAACTCCATCCGTTCCGATCAGGTGTAGCCCACACCTGCATGATAAAACTCCGATCATATCACAAGAAGGCATCTGGCAGCAGTCAGGTGTCTTTTTGTGTGCAAAGAAAGAAGGTGAGTCTGAGTGACTGAAAAACAGAAGATATTTGCAGATGAATACCTGATAGATCTGAATGCCACAAGGGCTTACCGGGTAGCGTATCCGTCAGTAAAGAAGGAAGAAGCAGCAGCTGTAAATGGCAGTAAATTGCTAAGAAATACTAAGGTTGCAGCATATATTCAAGAGCGGATGCAGGAACGCCAGAAACGTACAGAGATCACTCAGGACAGGGTCCTGCAGGAACTGGCAGCGATCGCATTTGCAAAAGCTACGGATTACGCAGAGATAAAGAATGAATGTGTCAGGATCAAAGACACAGCAGAACTGGATGAACAGCAGGTCAGGGCCCTTGCCGGAATTGAAGAAGGTAAGTTTGGAATTAAGGTAAAGCTGAATGACAAAGAGAAGGCTCTTGAACTACTCGGCCGGCACCTTGGCATGTTTAAGGATAAGCTAGAAGTATCCGGCCTGGAAGAAGAGAAAAAGAAACTGGGAGATATCCTGGAGCAGTTGCGTGGTGATGGATAGTGAGTACAGAAAGACTGATACTTTCAGAGAAATACAAAGCATTTCTCAGATGTAATGCTCCGGTTGAGTTCCTGGAAGGCACTACAGCGGCGGGTAAAACCACAGTCGGGCTTTTTAAATTCATGTGCAAGGTTGCAGAATCGCCAAAGAAACTGCATATCCTGGCTGCGAAAGATACCGGAACAGCTGAAAAGAACATCATCAATAAAGATCTTGGGATCGTTGATGATTTCGGGATCCTGACTGAGTACAACGGAAACGGCACAAAGGACGACAAGATACCACATATCCTGTTCCATACCAACAAAGGCGATAAAGTCATATATGTGATGGGATATGGAGACAAGAAGAAGTGGCAGAAAGCCCTTGGCGGTCAGTATGGATGTCTGTATATTGATGAGATCAACACTGCAGATATTGATTTCGTTCGAGAAGCATCCATGCGCTGTGATTACCTCATGGCCACACTCAACCCGGACGATCCTACCCTGGATGTGTATAAAGAGTATATAAACAGTAGCAGACCTTTGCCGGAATGGGCAGACAGCACACCACAGGAAATAAAAGATGAACTAAGAGAAGAACCAAAACCCGGCTGGGTACATTGGTTCTTTTCTTTTGATGATAATGCAGGACTTCCGGAAGAAAAGAAACAGAAGATCATACAGAACACGCCTAAGGGTACAAAAATCTGGAAGAACAAGATCCAGGGCCTGAGAGGAAAAGCAACCGGCCTGGTATTCCCGAATTTCAGCAGAAAGCAACATGTCGTATCAGAAAAATGGGTGAGAGCCCAGATGGCAGCGGGAAAGCTGAAATTCAAAAAGTTCACCTGTGGCCTGGATACGTCTTATTCCTCGAAGTCTCCGGATACGATTGCAATGATATTCCAGGGAATCACGGAAGACAGAAAGTTGATCACACTTGCTGAAAAAGTATACAGCAATAAAGACCTTGATCAGCCTCTTGCTCCGTCAGATACGGCTGTGAAATTCATAGATTTCCTTGAGAAATGCCGGAAAGACTGGGGCTTTGCCAAGGATACGTTTGTTGACTGTGCAGATGCGGCGACGATCACGGAACTTCGAAAGTATAAGCGGCTCCATGGATGCCTCTATAATTTCATAGAATCCTACAAGAAAGTGGAGATCCTGGACAGGATCAAGCTCCAGCTGGGCTGGATTCAGCAGGATTGTTATCTGGTTCTTGGTACCTGTACAAATCATATAGCCGAAATGGAGAAATACTCCTGGGATGAGGAGAAAGATATTCCGGAAGATCGTAACGATCATACGATCAACTCCCAGCAGTACGGCTGGATCCCGTACCGCAACATGATTGGCTTTGAAACGGAGGAACAGAAAAGGTGAAATGGATGGAAAAACTGAATGAGAACATAAAAAAGACTGTCCGGAGCTGGCTGAATGTTACTCCGGCAAACCCGTATAACTTTCAGATCAATGAGATGCTGGACTTCGAAGGCCATGCGATTCGCAACCGGATCTGGTACAGAGGAGACAGCAACGAACTGGAACAGTTCTATCAGCAGAACAGAGAGAATGCAGACCGGTACAAATTCTGGGCCAGCGCATGTACACCTGGAATGGAAATGAGAAAGATTCATACTGGCCTTCCGGGGCTGATCGTGCGGACACTTGCTTCCGTAGTCCTGCCAGATATGGATAAATTTGAGTTTGGAACACCATCACAGGAACAGATCTGGAATGAGATCGGAAAAGACAATAATTTCCGGAAAAAGATGGAAAGTGCACTGAAAGAAGCACTGTACATCGGTGATGGCGCTTTCAAGGTAGCCGTTGATACAACTATCAGTGATTATCCAATCCTGGAATGGTATCCGGGAGACAGAGTAGAGTTTGTGTATCAGAGAGATCGGATTCGGGAGATTGTATTTAAAACGCCATACTGTGAAAAAGGAAGAACGTATGTTTTGAACGAGAGGTATGGCTTTGGATATATCATCAATGAGCTATATCTGAACAACAAAATGATGGATATTAAAACCATCAAGACGACAGAGAACCTTACAGATATAACCTTTGATGATTCTGTGATTTTTGCAGTACCGTTTATGATATATGAATCAGCCAAGTACGAAGGTCGGGGCGGGAGTATTTTTGATGGAAAACTAGATAATTTTGACGCTTACGATGAAATATGGAGTCAGTGGATGGACGCTCTAAGAGCGGGAAGAGCAAAAACCTATATTCCAGAATGCTTAATTCCGCATAACCCGGAAAACGGAATGCTTATCAAGCCGAACCCTTTTGACAACAGGTATTTTGCAGCAGATGGAGACATGAGAGAAGGACAGAAAAATCAGATATCTACAGACCAGCCAACAATTCCTCATGAAAGTTATCTTTCATCTTATGTGTCTGCGTTAGATTTGTGTTTACAGGGAGTAATCAGCCCATCCACACTGGGAATCGATACGAAAAAGCTGGATAATGCGGAAGCACAGCGAGAGAAAGAAAAGACAACGCTTTATACCAGAAACGCCATCGTGGAAGCAATACAGGAAACGCTTCCGGAAGTTGTTGCAATGTGTATCAATGCCAACAACATCCTGCTACATGGCGGAGCAAAAGAAGAAGTAAAAGTCAATATCCCGTTTGGAGAATATGCAAACCCGAGCTTTGAGAGCCAGGTTGAGACCGTAGCAAAGGCGAAACAGGGCGGCATCATGAGCATTGAACGCTGTGTGGAAGAGCTGTACGGTGACAGCCTGGATGAACACTGTAAGGAAGAAGAGATAACCCGCCTAAAAGCAGAACAGGGTATACAGGATATGGAAGAACCGGCAGTGAACATGGCTGCCGGTGATTTCCGCGTTGATGTGACAGGAGGAGAACCGGATGAAGGTAAAAGTGGGTCCCAGAATGTACCAGATGAGCAAAAGAAGATACCAGGAGCTTCTGGAAGTAGCCAGGCAGCAGGTACTTCCGATGGGAGTGTACGCAATCGAGAAAAATGATTATGCAGAGCTCCGGAATGACCATTGCGCCAGTGCAACAAAGCTGAAAGCTACAGTGAGGGAGTTCCGGCAGCAGGGATTCAAGGTTCGCTATAACAGCAGGTAAGCAATATGGCAAAGATTAATGATGTATATGATATCGGAGCTGCATTCGAAGCCGTTGAAAATGAGTTGATAGCATCCATGATCCGGAACATGAAGCGCCATAAGGCGGAAGAATCCGATGAAAAGATGCAGTGGTCTATGTGGCAGACAGAGATGCTGAAATCCCTGGAAAAGTATAAGCATGACAACGAAAAGAAGTATGGTAAACAGTTTAAGGACATAAATGCCAAGATCAGCGGCCTGATAGCAGCCGCAAACATAGAAGGCCAGATGGAACAGGAGAAGAAGATCCTGGAAGCCATCCGAAAGGGCTTTCCTGCAAAGCGAGTTACGAAAGGCGGTACGGCAGAATTTTTTAAACTGAATGACCGGAAGCTGGAAGCACTGATCAAAGCCACCACAGATGATATGGAAAAGGCAGAGACAGCAGTTCTACGTATGGCGAATGACCAGTATCGGAAGATCATCTACAACGCCCAGGTATATGCGAACACAGGCGCTGCAACATATGAGACAGCCGTTGACATGGCGACAAAAGACTTCCTAAAAGCCGGCCTTAACTGTATTCAGTACGCAAATGGAGCAAGGCATACCATTGCAGACTATGCAGATATGGCGATCCGGACAGCAAGTAAACGTGCTTACCTGCAGGGGGAGGGCGTAAAACGCCAGGAGTGGGGAGTACATACCGTGATCATCAATAAGCGGGGAAGCGGATGTCCCTGTCCTCTGTGCGTCCCGTTCGTAGGGAAAGTCATGGTCGATGATGTCTGGAGCGGCGGAACCAGAAAAGAAGCCTCAGAGACCGGATATAAGCTGCTGTCAGAAGCTATAGCTGCTGGCCTGTATCATCCACGCTGCAGAGACAGTCATACAACCTTTTTTTCCGGAATATCCACCCCGCCGGATGGGAAGTTCACAAAGCAAGAGCTCAAAAAGATAAAAAAGAAGAATAAGCAGGAATCCCGGCAGCAGTACGCAGAACGGCAGGTGAAACAGTATGGAAGGCTTGCAGATTTTTCTTTAGATCCGGATAATCAGGAGAAATATGAGCAGAAAGCAAACGAGTGGAAAAACATTGCAAATGGAACGAATACTGATATAATGATATCAGGAGCCAGGATTACGGATATATTCAGTAAAGAGGCAGATGAATTTGCTGACATGTATTATAAGGAAATTCGGAGCTTTTCTACAGATTCGAAGAAAATAGCGAATAACCTTGGAAAAGACGAAGCTGACATAAGAAAGATAAAAGCTTATCTGTTTGAGGAGGATTCCCTGCTGGATACAGAAACAGGAAAATACAGACGCTTCGATCCGGACTGTGCGATTGCTCAGAGCTGGCAGCGGCTTATGATAGGAAAAGACATTAAGCAGCATGACAGAACCCTGATAGAACATGAACTTCTTGAAATGAAGATTAAAAAAGAAAAACCAGATATGGAACACTGGAAAGCACACCAGATAGCTTCAGAAAAGTATGATTATCCAAAGGAGGCGATGGAGTATTATGGTAATCTTAAAAAACATAAAAAAGACAAGTGATACAATATCTGCTGACTATTATCCGGAAGGCAGGGAACCGAAAGGATATATGGAAATTAATTTGAAAAATGGAGTTGTTATCGGACATAATAACGCTAGCTCATTTGCAGCTCCACATGTCAGACGAGAATTGAAACGTTTGTCAGAAAGAGACAATCCACCAACAGAAAAAACAGTATTATGGTATTGATACCACCAGTCAGAAATGGCCGGTGGTCTTTTTATACCCATTTTTAAGAAAGAGAGGAAAGGAAACATGAAGTTTGAAGAAGCGTTAAAGGCAATGAAATCCGGAATCCCAGTAAAACTTCCGCCATGGGCTGGCTATTGGTGGTGGGATGAAGAATCCCAAACAATCCTTATGTACACAAAAGATGGTGGTTGTTTGGATATAAGAGAAACACAGAATGTAGAGTATACGCTTCGGAATATTTTTTCCGATGAGTGGATTTATGCGAATGGTCAGAACTGCCCGATTCTTGGCGGAGAAGCAACATTTTCGTTTGGAGAAGCAATTAAGTATCTGAAAAGAGGTATGAAAGTAGCAAGAAAAGGCTGGAACGGCAAGAAACAGTACATCCAGCTGGCAACTGGGATTTCCTATAGGTCAACTGATGATGAAATTGTGAATTGTGAACATGATGCAATTGGAAACAAAGCAGTGGCTTTTGTAGGAACATCTGGTGTACAGATGGGCTGGCTTGCATCCCAGGCAGATATGCTTGCTGAAGACTGGATTTTTGCAGAGTAATTGCGCCGGCGCAACGGAGGGGAGGTGAGGGACATGAAGATCAGAGTTATCCATGATTTCTATGATAAAGAGAATGATCTGGAACTCCGGAAAGTCGGAGAAGAGTACGAGGTAACAGAGGAAAGAGGCAGATACCTGGTAGATTTCCGAGTGGCGAAAGAGATCACAGATCAGGAAAGAGGTGATCCGGAATCTCCCGTTGAGGCGTAGGGTGAAACGCCTTATTTTTATGCCCGAAGGCTTAAAACTACACGGAGACACCGGGTTATCAACTGTCTATGTGAGACACACGTAAAACTGTATTCGTGCAGACAGCACATAAAAAACTGTAAAGGAGCATGAAAAATGTTTAAGAGATTTCGATGCAAAGTACCAATGAACCTGCAGAAATTTGCAGAAGGAGGATCTGGTGATGGTGGGGCAGCAGGTGTTTCAGGAGCGGATGGTGGAACATCACCGGCAGGAGCACAGCAGACACCACAGTTTGATTATGATAAGCTGGCCAGTCTGATCGCAGGAAAACAGACTGTGACAGAAGAATCTGTCCTGAAAGGTTACTTTAAACAGCAGGGACTTTCAAAAGAGCAGATGGATCAGGCTATCGCATCCTTCAAACAGCAGCAGGCGGCCAACCAACCGGATGTGGCTGGTATGCAGAATCAGATCACAGAGACCCAGAATCAGCTGACAGCAGCCCAGGCAGCAGCTCAGGCGGCGAAAGTTGAAACAGCGGCCACCATGATGGCAGTATCACTGGGGCTTGACGCAAAAACGATCCCATATGTTCTGAAGATGGCTGATCTCAGCCAGGTAGTAGGACAAGATGGGAAGATCAATGAGGAAACGCTGAAAACAGCACTGAACACAGTACTGGAAGCTGTTCCGGCCCTGAAGCCACAGGCAGACGGAAAGACCGGGTTCACACAGATCGGGACAGGCGGAAATCCGGCACAGCATCCTCAACAGACAACTGCAAACCAGACAGCGGTGCCAACAAAACGATGGAACCGTTTCAATAATTAAGAAGTGTCCGATTCGGACACCACACTACAGAAAGAAGGTATAAGACATGGCATTAAACTATGCAGAACAGTGGAGCCCGGAGCTCCTTGAGATCCTGATGCAGGGAACCCTGACGTCTCCATTTGTGACCAGTAACGTAAGATGGCTGGACGCAAAAACATTCCATTTCACCCAGATGAGTACATCCGGTTACAAGAATCACAGCCGTGAAGGTGGATGGAACAAAGGTACATACACCCAGACAGATGTACCATACACATTAACTCATGACCGTGATGTGGAGTTTATGGTAGATAAAGCGGACGTGGATGAGACAAACGCCACAGCGTCCATTCAGAACATTTCCCGCATTTTTGAACAGACATGGGTAGTTCCGGAAACAGATGCACTGTTCTTCTCCAAGGTTGCCCAGGCAGCTCAGAAGACAGAGGAATATCATGGATCCACAGCAGCTTCCGCATACACAAAAGCAAAAGTATTTGGAATGCTGAAAGATATCCTTGCAAAGGGAAAACTCAGAAGATACAAAGCGAATGGAACCCTGATTATGTATGTGACCAGCAAGATCATGGACGCCCTGGAGCAGTCCACAGAGTTTACACGTAAGATTGAGATGACCCAGATCGCAGAAGGCGGTATGGGAATTGAAACAAGAGTAACAGACATAGATGGCGTACCGATCATGGAGGTTATCGATGATGAGCGTTTTTATGATGCGTTTGACTGGGAGCCGGAAGGAGGTGGATTTGCTCCACTGAAGAAGGTAGCAGCCGCAAGCGGTGTTGAAGCTGTAACTGGTGCGCACAAGATTAATGTTCTTGTAGCCTGCGGTCAGACATGCAAGACCGTTCCAAAGATCAACAGCATCTACTACTTTGAACCAGGCGGACACACAAAAGGAGATGGATATCTGTACCAGAACAGATCTTTCTCTGATGTATTTGTATTCCCGAATGGCCGTGATGGAAAGATCGACAGCATTTATGTAGATGTAGATACAGCAGAGGTAGCGTAAAAATGTACAAACCGTACGCGTCAGAAAGCTACTACGAAGGCAAATACGAAGGAACATTAATTCCGGAGGACGACCAGAAAAAAGCGCTGATCCAGGCAAGTAGGCATGTGGACGCTCTGACCTTCAATCGCATTGTTGGCCGGGGCTTTTCGAACCTCACGGAATATCAGCAGGAGATCATCCGGGAAGTGGTGTGTCAGCAGGCAGACTTTGAAACTGAAAATGCGGATATGATCGCAAGTGTCCTGTCATCGTACAGCATCAACGGTGTGTCCATGCAGTTCGGCAGTGCCTGGAATGTTTTTAATGATAAGGGCGTGGCCATGCGGCGGGATACATATTCCATGCTGCAGCAGACAGGCCTGTGCTGCCGGTTAGCGAGGTGAGCTTATGAGATATCCGTGTTTAGTGCCAAAACGGCTGTGTCAGACTGATATCACGGTCAGCATAGCCAGAGAAGGCGTGAGTAAATATGGAGAGCCCCTGGAGCCGGTGACATATACCGGCAAGTGCAATTATCAGGATAAGGCAAAGACGATATTCACGGAGGAAAAAAAGCTGGTCCAGATCACCGGATCCGCACTTTTCCCCGGGGATATCTGCCCGGAGCTTCCAACGATATCCGGCGGCACAGCAATCGTGTTCGGGGTACAGCGACAGATCCAGGAAGCCCGGAAGAATCGGAATCCGGATGGGACTGTGAATTATACGGAGGTGATGCTGCTGTGATAAAGGTCAATTCAACGATAAAGATGAACTTTCCGAAGATCCGGCAGCTCACCGATGCACAGGCACAGGCTCTTGAGCTGACTGCGGAGGCACTGCATACAGAAGTGGTGCAGGCACAGATATTCCCACGTGATACAGGAAATCTGCAGAATGAAAGCACGTTTGTTGATCACTCACAGTCCGGCCAGGGAAAAGTCAGCATAGTGTCAACAACACCATATGCCCGCCGCTTATATTTCCATCCGGAATATCACTTCCAGACAAAGGAGAATCCGCATGCAAAGGGCAAATGGTACGAGGACTGGATCCCGCCGAATGGACCTGCATCAGACTTTGCCCCGGAAGCATTTAAGAAATTCTATAAGAGGTTGACAGGCGTATGATCACATTGGGAAGTGTTAGAGAATATATCTCTTCTCTTGGCATCACAGAGGATGAACATGTGTACATGGGAACCCTGGATGCAAAAAAGGAAAAGTCCCTGGGAGTGTATAATAGTAAGCATCAGTATAACTCACATAAAGCTCTTGGCGGACCGGATCTGGAAGGCTATGGCGAGAAATACGTCACGATTTTAGTTCACTGGAATAAGTCTACACGTGACACAGAAAAGGTCGCTGTGGGCTTATACGAGACGCTCAGAAGGGCAAGAGACATTCAGACAGAAGATGGAACCATAAAATTTTTTCAGCTGCTTTATGATCCACAGGATATCGGCAAAGATGATGTCGGTATCTGTGAATGGGTTATAGAAGCAGCTGTTATTTTCGAGAAAAAGAAAGAAGGCGAATGATTATGAAAATGAATCTGCAGAAGTTTGCTGCAAGTGGAAAAACAAACGTGTTTCCGGTTCTGGACAATGCGTTCAAAGCAGGAGCAACGAAAGAAGCTGCAACAGTTATTGCTGATATGGAAACATTCAATGTTGAATTCAGTAATGGCATTGAAACATGGACACCAATGGACACGGAAGGGTGGCAGAGAGGCTTAATGACTTCGAAAGGTATTAAGATCACCCTTTCCGGAAAAAGAAACATCGGGGATACCGGTAATGATTTTGTTGCTGGAAAAGTTTATAAAAATGGTCACGATGCAGAAGGCTATTTCGAATGGAAACATCCGGACGGAACTACAATTTCCTGGACAAATGCAATCTTTGACGTAAAGAACATTGGAGGCGGAGATTCCACAAGTGTAGGAGCCCTGGAAGTTGAGATCAACGGCAACGGCAAACCTACGATTACACCTGCAGTATAAAAAGAGGAGAAGAATATGGCAAAAGTAGTAAATATCACAGATAAACTTGAGTTTGATGTAGATCCAACTCTTGTGATCGGGAATCTGAAAGTAAGGGTAAGATCTGACGCAGAAACAATGCTGAAACTGATGGGAACACTCAGTAAAGGTGAAGATCTGAATACGATCAAGGAGGCTTTAGGCCTTTTGTTTAGCGAAAAAGATTTGGCAGCGATCTGCAAGTACAAAAAAGACGGAAAGAAGATTTCTGCAAAATCTCTGATGCTGATCGTAAACACGGCCATTGAGCTTGTAACAGGAGAAGACGAGGGAGAGCAGTGACCCGTGCTATGACTTGCTTGACGATTTCGATCTGATTGTCAGCAGTTTTCAGTCACAGTACGGGTTAAGATTATCCCAGGAACTGCCGGCAGGAATGAAGTGGGCTGAATTTGCTAGCCTGCTTTCCGGCTTGGGACCAGATACAGCTTTGGGACGGATTGCAGCTATTCGTACGGAGAACGATAAGAACATTCTGGAGAACTTTACTCCGGAACAGCATCGGATCCGAAACGAATGGAGAAGCCGGCGGGCAAAACAGATCGCAGCTACAGCAGACAAAACACAGGTAAAAGCTCAGATTGATGCTATCAAAATGGGATTTCTGAGTATGGAAGGCCTGGGACCACGATAGGGGTGAGCAGAAATTGAGAAAAAGAAAATAAGGTGTCCATACTGCGGACATGAACAAAAAGTGCAGTATACCCCGGATGCGAAATGCCGGGGTGTTTTCATGAAGTGCCAGGCAAGGCACTGCAAGAAAGTATTTGAAATTATTTTAGGCAAGTAGTGCCATTGTGCCGATGCCTCAAAAGGCAGGTGGTACAATGGCAACAAGTATCGGCCAGATCGGACTTGATCTGGTTGTTAATGAAGGTTCGTTCCGGACACAGATGTCTGGAATGCAGAATCTTGCGAAAAAAGCCGGCGCAGCCCTGGCAGGGGCGTTTGCTGTAAAGAAGCTGGTAGATTTCGGAAAATCCTGTCTGGATCTCGGAAGTGATCTGGCAGAGGTACAGAACGTTGTTGACGTTACTTTTCCGAATATGTCGGCTCAGGTTGACAAGTTCGCCCAGTCTGCGCTGAAGGCGTCAGGTCTCAGTGAGACCATGGCAAAACAGTACACCGGTACGTTTGGAGCCATGGCGAAGGCGTTCGGCTTTAATGAACAGCAGGCCTACGACATGGGTACTGCTCTCACGTCCCTGACTGCGGATGTAGCGTCTTTCTACAATCTCAGCCAGGATGAAGCTTACACAAAGCTCAAATCTGTTTTTACAGGCGAGACTGAATCCCTCAAGGATCTGGGCGTCGTCATGACCCAGACAGCTCTGGACAGCTACGCCCTTGCGAACGGGTATGGAAAGACTACAGCACAGATGACAGAGGCCGAAAAGGTCTCTCTGCGGTATGCGTTTGTTCAGCAGCAGTTATCTGCAGCATCGGGTGACTTTGCCCGGACATCTGGATCATGGGCGAACCAGGTCAGGGTGCTAAAGCTGCAGATTGATTCCCTGAAGGCATCGATCGGCCAGGGACTGATTAATCTGTTCACGCCGATCATACAGACAGTGAACACCCTCCTGGGAAAATTAGTCACTCTTGCGAATGCATTTAAAGCTTTCACAGAGCTGATCACCGGAAATAAAAACTCTGGATCTTCCGGAGAAGGCCAGATCGCGGCGGCTGGTACAGCGGCAACAGATGCAAGTGCCGGACTGCAGAACGCTACAGATGCGGCGAACAGCACGACATCTGCGGTAAAGAAGACCGGAAATGCAGCACAAAAGGCTGCAAAGCAGATGCGGTCCCTGATGGGATTCGACAAGATCACAAAACTTTCCGAACCGTCAGATACGTCTTCATCTGCAGATACTGGAAATTCCGGAAGCACTCCAAATGGCTCCGGAACATCTGCTGGAAGTCTGGGAAGTCCTGTAGACTTCGGATCTTTGGCAACCGGCGAGGATGCGGTATCCAAGTTGGACAAGAAATGGCAGCAGGCCTTCGAGAATATGAAGAAGGCTATAGAGCCAACAACAAAAGCTCTTAAAAATCTCTGGGATAATGGTCTTGCCCGGCTTGGTAAATTCGGCTGGACAGCATTAAAAGACTTCTGGCAGCACTTTCTTGTACCTGTCGGAAAGTGGACCATGGGAGTTGGCCTTCCCCGTTTCATCAATGCCCTGAATGATGGGCTGATGAAAGTGAATTTCGGGAAGATCAACAAGGCTCTTGCAAAGCTATATGATTCCCTTGCACAGTTTACGATTAACGTAGGCGATGGCTTACTGTGGATTTGGGAGAACATTCTTGTTCCTCTGGGAACATGGACAGCAAATGAAGTTGTTCCAAGGTTCTTGGACACTCTGCGACTTGCTATTGACGATGTAAACAGTGTTCTTGAAGCGCTGAAGCCACTATTTCAGTGGTTTTGGGATCATGTTCTCGAGCCAGTAGCAAAATGGACAGGAAAGAAGTTCCTTAAAGCCTGGGATGGAATCAACAAATGCCTGGAAGCATTTTCCGACTGGTGCACTACTTATCCTGGCGATATACAGTTTATAGCCGGGATGATTGCGGCGTTTTTTGCGGCATGGAAAGTCACAGAGCTGCTTTCATTTATCCAGCAGTCAGGAGGCGTCATAGGGGCGCTGAAAGCTATACAGACAGCTCTCCTGGGGAACATTGCCGCAAAGCTTACAGACAAGGCGGAAACAATGTATCTGACCGCCTTGTACGCAAAAGATTTTGTCATAAGTGCGGGCCAGAGTGTTGCAGCGCTTGGAAAACAGGCGTTTAGCATTGCAACAGCTACAGCGGCAAAAATAGCAGATGCAGCAGCACAGGCGGCAATGACAGCGGCCACAGTGGCCTGGAATGCTATATGCGGAATTGCGACTGCGCTTACCACGGCGTTCGGGGCAGCCGTGGCGTTTTTAACATCCCCGTTTGGGCTGGTGGTGATTGCAATCACGGCCGCTATAGCCGTGGGCGTACTACTTTACAAAAACTGGGATACCATCTGCAAATGGGCAACAAAACTCAAAAACTGGGTTGTTGACAAAACTCGTGGTCTCAGAGATGGTGCTGTAAATGCATTCAATACATTAAAAACAAACTGTTCAAATGCAATGTCTGCATTGGTGACAAGCGTAAAAGAAAAATGGAATGCGATTAAGACAAAATTCAATGAATTTAAGAACTGGCTGGCATCTGTGTTCCAGACAGACTGGTCAAAGAGATTCGGCTTTTTCGGAAACGTCCTGAATATATTTCTTTCAAGTGTAAAGGCAAGGATACAGGGGATTAAGAATATTTTCAACGGTTTGATAAAATTCGTTAAAGGCGTTTTCACAGGAAACTGGAGACAGGCGTGGGATGGCATCAAGCAGATCTTCGTTGGAGTGTTCCAGGGGCTTACTGGGCTCGCAAGAAGCCCGATTAATGCGATTATATCGGCATTCAATGCGGTGATCGGAACGGTTAACAGCATGATCAACAAGATCAACAGTATAAGCTTCAGAATCACAGTACCATCATGGATTCCAGGAATAGGTGGTTCATGGTGGGGATTCAACGGATTTAACCTTCCGAACATCGGAAGCATTCCATTCCTGGCACAGGGCGGTTATGTAAAACCAAACACCCCGCAGCTGGCTGTAATTGGTGATAACAGACACCAGGGAGAAGTTGTGGCCCCGGAAGGTAAGCTGAAAGAAATGGCTATGGCAGCAGTTCAGGCGGCAGGACCAGGAGTGAGCAGAGATGAACTGGAATCAATCATTAACAGAGCAGTTATGAGAATTGTTGCAGCACTGGCAGAGATGGGATTCTATATTGACTCAGAGCAGATCGGCAGAGCAACGTCCGCAGCCCGAACGGCGGCAGACAGAAGATTTAATGCAGTGGAGGTAGGATGATGGGGAAAATCATATGGTCAGGAAGTACGGTTTTGCCTGCGCCCACTTCCATGAGCGTTTCGGATGAAATCATATGGACTTCAGATACAGGAAGAACCCTGTCAGGATATATGACAGGAGATCCGGTAGCAGAAAAGAAAACTGTATCCTGGAAATGGGAGTACATCACGGAAGCAGAGTTGAAAATAATAAAAAATACCCTGGTTCCAGGATATTTCCCAGTATCATTTCACGATGATGGAATTGATGTCACGATAGAAGCTTACAGAGGAACACTTGCAAAAGAACACTTAGGGCAACTTTCTGACGGTATCTATTATTATAAAAGCGTAACGGTTGACGTAGTACAGAGGTGATAAGAAATGATCAACACATCAGCGGCTTATAAAGAGGCGATTAAAAAGAACAGAATTCTTCATCATGAGGCGAAGATAGAATTTTCAGATGGGACAGCCCTTACACCTCAAGACCAGGATTTGTATACATTCAAAATTTCCGAAAATACATCGAATGAAAAAAGCTTTGATTTGGGATCGGCAATCGCAAAACAGCTTGATCTCAAAATCAACAACATCGATGGCGAATACAGCAAACATAAATTTTCCGGGGCAAAAATTACGGCCAGAGTTGGATTAGAGATATCCGGAAAGACTGAATGGCTGAAAAAAGGGGTTTTTTATGCAGATCCCGGAAAAACTGCCGGAGATACTATAAGCGTAACAGCAGTAGATGGCATGACAAAATTTGACGTTTCGTATAGCAAAAGTGGATTAAGTTATCCAGCTACTCTGGGGAACATAGTAAGAGACGCCTGCAGCGTATGTGGAATAACAATGTCACCAGAAATAGCGTCATTTGAGAAAAGTGACTTTGTTGTAACAAATAGGCCAGTAGATTCTTCTTTAACATTCAGGAACATTCTTCAATTTGTAGGAGAGATTGCCTGCTTGAATTTTAAAATGAATGCAGATGATCAGTTAACTGCGTCCTGGTATGATACAAATTTGCTTGAATCTGAAACAGCTGAAGCTGCAATAAAAGTTGAACATTATTCCGGAACAATCGAAACTGACGATGTAGTCATAACTGGAGTTAAAGTCACAGAAGAAAGCGTATCCGATTCGGACACGGAAGAAAAAAATGAGACAGAGTATATCTATGGTTCAACAGGGTATGTTTTAGAAATCAAAGAGAACAAATTGATCCAGGAAGGAAATGGTGCATCTGTAGCTGAATATGCAGGAAGAAAGGTGAATGGAATTGCATTCAGACCTGTTTCGATTCATACGCAGGGAGATCCTTCTATAGAAGCCGGGGACATAGCTGTAATAACTGACAGGAAAGGGAATAAATACAAAACAATTCTCACAGGAGTCATATATACAGCAAAAGCACAGCAAGACCTAATCTGCGGAGCAGAAAGCCCGGCAGAGCAGTCTGCGGTAAGATACAGCAAAGCCACACAGGTATACCGTGAACTTCGGAAAACGGTGGCAAAGCAAAAGACAGAATTTGAAAAATCACTTGAGGCTTTAAAAACAGCGATGGGAGAAAAAAGAGGGCTGTATCCTATTACTGAAGTTCTTGAAGATGGAAGCTCTATTCTGTATTTTTGTGACCAGGATACTGTTGCAGAATCAAAGATCGTAGTAAAGCTGAATGCATCCGGATGGGGAATGTCAACGGATGGAGGAAAAACCTGGAATACGGGAGTTCTGGTAGATGGAACCATGATTGCTAAAATATTGAATACAATAGGAATTAACGCAGATTGGATCAACACCGGAGCAATAGAGATAAAAACAGAAGACGGAGAAACTATATTTCGCGTAGATATGGATTCAAAAAGCGTATATATGTCCGGAGATGTCCGGATTGGTGGAAAGAAATTTTCTGAATCAATAGATAATGCTATAACGGATTCAAAAAACTACGCGGACAGCAAATTGGCAGATTATAGCAAGACAGTTGCAGACTCCCTGGAAGGATTGCAGGGACAGATAGATGGGCAGATCGAGTCATTTTATTATGAGTATGAGCCGAGCTTGCAGAATATTCCTGCCTCCGAGTGGGCAACTACAGAAGAAAGGAAGAAGCATGAGGGAGATCTATTTTTCTGGAAACCGAACAAGGATACCGGGGAAGGCGGCTACGCCTATAGATTCTTATATGATTCATCTGTAAGTAAATGGGAATGGGTTCTCGTACAAGATACGGACATCACAAAAGCCCTTGCGGCGGCACAGAACGCACAGGACACCGCAGATGGGAAACGGCGCACTTTCGTAGTGACGCCTTACCCTCCTTACGACATTGGAGACACCTGGAATCAGGAAGACGGAGATATTCTTACCTGTGTAGTTGCACGTGCGGCAGGGACTTCGTACGTGTCAACAGACTGGAAAAAATTGAATAAGTATACTGATGATACCGCAGCGGAAGAAGCCAAAAAGGCTGCGGAACAGGCGAAAGAAGCCGCCGCACTTGCAAAGAACATGGTTTTGACTTTATCTAATGATAGCCAGAGTATTACCGTAGATGCGGACGGAAAATATAACACATTTCCGGCGACTGCCACCCAAGCGACTGTTATGTATGGATCAACAGATATTAGTGTAGATTGCGAATATGAGATAACGAAATCAACAGGTATTACAGGCAACTGGAACAAAAGCAACCGTATATACACAGTAACGGGATTATCCGAAAATTCCGGGTGGGTTGAAATAAAAGCTACCTATATTAAAACACTTACGGTATCGAAGCGTTTTACGATACAGAAAGTATACGCAGGAACAGACGGCACCCCGGGAAGAACATACATTATAGAACTTTCCGCATATGCAGCTAAAAGGGGCGCAGACGGCGAAGTATCGCCTAGTTCCGTAACAGCATATGCATATTACAGGGATGGAGCAGAAACAAGAAAAACATATTCTGGCAGATGGAAAATTCAGATTTCTACAGACGGAAGTACCTGGACGGATTCATGGACGTCAACGTCAAATGCAACGAGCACAACAAAAAATCTTAAAAATGCAGAATATAATTTTGTTAAATTCATACTGTATGAAGCTGGCGGGACAACAAATGAGCTTGATACGCAAACTTTTTTGATTCTTACAGATATATCTGCACTAACGCAAGAAGAAATAGTCAAGATATTATCTGATAACGGTGCATGGAAAGGACTATATTATTCGAATAACCATTTGTATATATCTTTCGATGCGGCTCTCGGAGGAATACTGACACTTGGCGGCCCGAACAACGGTAACGGCCAGCTGAAACTATATGACGAAAACGGGAAGGAAGTTCTTAGACTGACCAACGGCGGGATGGCAATGAACAGTGCTTCTGACGATGCTATAACTATATTCAAGCTTCTGCGAACTGGATTGTTTTATTACGATTCAACCGGAAAGAAGAGAAAGGTAAGTATCGATACGGGCGGCCTGGCTGTATATACAGATTACACTGACGCAAATAACTATAAAATGTTGAAGCTGGGGAAATACGGCCTGTATGCAGCAAAAAAAACAAGCGGCGTAGAAGAACTGTGGATGGAAGGTGATACGAGCAAAAAATGGGAAGGCTATATTATCCGCTACTTAAACGGCTTGATTCGCATAGCTGCAAACGCTATATATACAGATGGATGTTCGATAGGAAATAACTTAACCACATCTGGAACACTTTCGGTAGCAGGAACCGCTGGATTAAAAGGCGGTGCGTATGTACAAGGAAGTTTTTCGTTTGAGGATGCGGAACAAACTGCAGCTTCGTCACCTGTTAGAAGAAGACCGATAGCTACAGCTGGAACTGAAGGAAAGAAGATAGCTTACATTGCATCTGGCACCACGATGTCTAGTGAAGGGTTTGAAGTTGATCATTTAGAAATCAGAGGACAATTTACAACAAAAAGCTATTACACAAGAAAATTCTATTCTGGCTCAGCTCCGTCCGACATTCGCTTAAAAGAGAATATCGAGGATAGCGAGGTAAACGCTCTTGAATTAGTGAACCGGATGCGAGTCCGACAGTTTGACTGGAAAAAAGGCGGGCATCAGAATATTGGCTTTGTGGCAGATGAGCTGGAAGAAATCGACCCGAACTTGACCCTGGGTGGCGGTTATGATGAAAACGGGGGAATGGATGTTAAGCAGATCAACACCCCATATCTTATGAATTATGCCATTAAGGCAATTCAGGAACTGTCTGAAATGGTAAAAAAACAGGATAAACGTATTAAAAAACTTGAAAGGAGGCTGAGTTAATGCTGATTGCAGAATTCTCCCATAAGGGAGAAGAAATAGAGATTGACAATGTACTCTGGCAGCATGATTATGGTCAGAAGATTCAGATTAAAGGACTGGATCTTCCGGAAGTTTTCGAAGTCCATTTTGCCTGGAAAGACCTGGAAAAAGCGAAAGTAGTTACCGGTTCCACAGTAGACGGAGTATCCACAGTAGATATCCCCAACATCGCCCTGGAACAGAGAAGGGCAATCACCGCTTACATCTACCTGTCGAACGCTGTTGAAGGCGAGACGGTGAACACAATCCTTATGACAGTCAATAAGCGAAAGGCTCCGGAAGGATTTGAAATTCCGGAAAAAATTGACCTGTTTCATCATACTATCGAAGCAACTGCGGAATATCAGCGGAGAGCAAAGGAATCAGAGAAAAATGCATCCACACAGGCGGCAGACTCAGAAGCCTGGGCACATGGCCGGGAAGATCATCCGGATCAGGCGCAGGACAATGCAAAATATTATGCAGAACAGGCCGCAAAGAGCGCCGCAGAAGTACCAGGAAAGGCGGAACAGGCAAAGAAAGACATTGACAAGTACGTTCGGCAGAAAGAATCAGAACTGAAGGGTGAAACCGGCAATGTCTTTTTTGCGGCTTTCAAAGTCATAAACGGTCGGTTGAAGATGTATTCTGATCCGACCGTGGACAAGGTATGCTTCCGGAGAGTAGGAAGCCGGTTAAAGTACAGACTAAAGTTTTGAAAGGAGTATATATGAATACAGAAAACAACTATATTGAAACAGATCTTGGAAACGTATCACCAAGTCCTTGCGGTGAATATGATCCATCTGCACAGTATGAATACCTCGACCTTGTAAGCTATCAGGGCGGTTCTTACTTGTGCCTGATAGAATTAGGAACTAAGGTTTCCGGTACAGCTCCGGAAGCTGGAAAGAATACAGACACCTGGCAGCTTGTTACATTGCCAGGCAATCTTACACCGGAATACGTTGCTATGCATGATGATGTGGCGAACAAGGCAAAGCAAGTGGAATCTTCCAGAGCGGCTGTGGAGCAGTCGCAGCAGAATGTTGAAGCAGCTCAGACGGATGTGCAGCAGTTACATTCTGACACCGTAGAAGCGGCACAGGAAGCTTCAGGCAGCAGGGACAGCGCCGCAGGATACGCCCAGGCCGCTGAGACATCCAGACAGGCCGCTGCGGAATCTGAACAGAACGTCAATGTTCAGGTGTCCGGATTCGATAACCACGTGTCCGAATCGGTCACACAGGCACAGAAGGACATTGAAGTAGCCCGGCAGCAGGCGGTTAAGGCAGTCACAGCGCAGCAGGAAGCTTCTACCAGCGCCGTAAAAACAGAAACGGAAAATTATATTGATGAAAAGAAAACAGAAGCCAAAAACGAAATTACAGCGCATACGGATTCAGAAATTAAAAGAGAAAATGATGCCACGGCGGAAGCAAAAAGCAAGCTGGCGCAGACAATCTCTGACGCCGGAACAATAAATAAAACATTAGAGAAAACTGTAAGTGATGCCGGAAATGTTCAGAGCGAAATTGGAAAAACCGTGCAGGCCGCCGTTAATGCTGCGGAAGCATCTAAAAAGCAGACAGGTCTTGCTAAAACAGCAACAGAGGAGGCAACGAAACAGGCCGCCGCCGCAAAAGCAGCTACGGAGACTCTTAAAACGCAGACGGATCACATCACGTTTCAGGTAAACTCCGAAGATGGAGGACTTGATGTCATATACACAGAATAATCAGAACTTGTAAGGATTCCTTACAGGTTCTTTTTACATACAAAATAAGGAGGATCAAAAATGGCAACAGGAGACCAGACATTCGTTAACATCCCACGAGAAACAACTATGCAGGATATTGCCCAGGCATTGCAGACGATGGCACTTACCCAGTCAGCAGACTTGCAAAAAATATCTACCTGGGCACAGCTTAGCAGACTCTCCAGAAATGGGATCGCCCGGAAGATATTCGATTTTGGCGATCAGATCCTGGAAAAATGGACTGATACAGCTGCGAACAACAAGGAATACGATTTCCCGTGGCATATCACACACTTTGATACTGCAGAACTGGAGAATGGAGAGAATATCGAGGGAACTTTCCTTGAAGCTCATTACGCCACACCATTCGGTGTGCAGTTCAGCAACCGCGCATTTCTGCGCTGCCCTGATGGACTTACGGCCGGAACCTACAATGTAACGCTTGGAGCAAACTGGGGCAGCAAAGATGCACAGAAAGACACGACATGGCAGTTTACACTTACAAAAGCTGTTCCTGCAGGTGGATCAGTAGCCGGCTTTACCCAGATGCCAGACAAAGCAGCATCAGAATGGAAAGCAACCTCATACGCCGCAGATGGAATTACGACAATTGAGACAGTGCCTATTACGTCCGGATCCGGAGGAACGTCTCTGGGAATTATGCAGTATGCAACCAGAAACGGGAACCTCAACAGTATGCAGGAATCCGGATATGGCTGGAACCGGTGGAAATATTCAGCAGCACGCCAGTGGCTTAATTCCGATCGGCCGAAAGGCAAATGGTGGACTAAGCAGGATGACTGGGATATAGCACCTGACCAGTTAGCCACAAAAGACGGATTCCTTTGCGGATTGCCGGCAGATATGGTTGCGGTACTGAAACCAATAAAAGCGATCACGCTTACGAACACAGTTAATGATGGTGGCGTAACAGACGTCACATATGACAAGGTGTTTCTTGCATCTATGTCGCAGATGAATGTCAATATGAGCAAAGAAGAAGGAACAGTTCATGAGTACTGGCAGCGCAGAACTGGATCCAGCAAACCTATTGAGCCTTGGAAACAATATCCTTGCATGATCCGATATTCAGCTGCGAACCATACATCACCTCAGTATGTGTTTTCTCGGTCAGCCTATCAAGGCAACGCTAGCTTCGTCATGATTACGAACGCCGATGGCATTGTCAGCAACACGGGCGCATGGAGTGCGTTTACTTACGCCCCGCTTGTCTTCATTTAATCAGTAATCAATAATCCCTGCACCCACGGATGCAGGGGTGGAAAGGAAAGAAATGGCAGTTAAAGCCGGAGAAAGAAATACGCCGGATACTCCGCAGAAAAGACAGTTAGATGCTGCTTGGGAGGCAAGAGAACTGGCATTGTACACAATCAAGATATGCACCAACAAGAATATCTTTCTTCCAGAATACCAGTCAGCTCTTACGGATGATATTATCCGTAAGGCAAAGGATATTTACACAAACGTCTGGACTGCAAACAATATCAGAGTAGATGGCCATAAGGAGTTGTGGATCTGGAGAAACAGACTTCAGAAACAGGCCGTGATGGATTGTAACAACTTACTGGCATTAATCGGGCTTGCTCGCTCTCTATTCCATTTAAAAGGAAAGAAGGTAAAGTATTGGTCTGAAAAAACTCTCAAAACACGAAACTATATCAAGAAGTGGAGAGAAGGAGATCAGGAAAGATACTCGTAATAAGTTTGGGACGTAGGCTATACTCAGTATGTGTTTTCTCGGTCAGCCAATCAAGGCAACGCTAACAACGTCATGAATACGAACGCCGATGGCAATGTCAACAACACGAACGCATGGAATGCGAATACTTACGCCCCGATTGTCTTCCTAAAGGCATTACGGTTATTGCATAGCAATAATTGCCCTGAAGATCTAGACAAGGAGCCGAAATCCCTGGCGAAAGCCTAAACAATACTGCGGATAATCGAAAGAGACAGTGCGTGACTCACATGAGCCTGTCAGCACTGAGAAACTGCGGATATTACAAAAATGAAAAGTATAACAGATTTTGATAGCTTGCACGAATCCATGGTGAAATGCAAGAAAGGAGTTTCTTGGAAACCATCTGTGAAATCATTCGTGCTAAATAGCGAAGAGAACCTTCTTCGCATGGAGAGGCAGCTAAAAGAAGGGAGCTGGAAGAACGGGAAACCCAAACCGGTTCTAATCACGTACCCGAAGCGCCGGGAAGCGTTAAGCATCCCGCTCAAAGACAGAATATACCAGAGAAGCATCAATGATAATTCCTTGTATCCTCAGATGACCAGAAGCTTTATTTATGCAAACTGCGCCTGCCAAACTGGAAAAGGCACAGATTTTGCGAGAAAGCTGATTAAGAAATATCTGTGGAATTATTTCTGCAGCTACGGCTCAGATGGATGGATCGTCCAGATTGACATACATGGTTATTATCTTAACATGCGTCACAAGGATGTAGAGCATCAGATCTACTGCAATACAGACCCTGACACTACCAAAATGTCGTGTGGAGTATTGAGGGACCAGTATGCTGGCGAGACCGGATACAACCCAGGATCTCAAATGGTCCAGATCGCTGGTATCGCTCTTCTGGACCCAGTGGATCATTACGCCAAAGAGCAGCTGCATGTAAAGTATTATATCCGGTATATGGACGACTTCTGGATGCTCTTGCCAACAAAAGAACAGGCAGAAAAGACATACATCGAAACCGTTGAAAAGATACAGGCATATGGCCTGGAAATCAACGAAAAGAAATCCCATGTCGTCCCACTCAGAAAAGGATTTACGTTCTTAGGTTTCCGATATCGTATGACAGACACCGGAAAAGTTATCATGACGCTCAATCCAGACAGCGTAAAGCACGAAAGAAAAACTCTGGCCAGAATGGTACGTAAATCCAAAAGAGGAGAATTGCCTCCAGAGAAAGTGGAAGAACATCATAATGCCTGGCAGAATAATGCAAGAAAAGGAAACTCGTATAAAGTAACACAAAGAACAAGAAAATACTTAGAACAACTGAAAGAAGGTGAAAAGAATGAAAGTAAAAAGAATGTCTCAGACACCTGCAGAAGTGGCAGAGGAAGAAAATCTCAAAGCAACGGTCGAAAGACAGAAGCGGACTATTGAGAACCAGAAGGTTACAATTCAGTATCTGGCAGCAATGACAGATGTCTATATCCCAGATGAAGAGGAGGAAGAGGAGAATGTACAGAATTTTGCTGAAAATGAAGAAAATGTATAAGCATGAAGATTGGCTCAAGATGGTAGAGCAGGCCCATGAGCGTGGAAAACTCACCGATCAGGAATATCAGGAGCTTATCAATCTTGAAGAGGAGGAAGCATGATCGTAGGAGCTGCAATCCTGGCATTCTTTACAGGGATGATTGAAGGAGTAGGAGTTACATGCTTAATGCAGTCGAAGAACATGACAACAAAATTACAGATCATCAGTCGCCTGTGGTCACATATTACAGATCTCAGGTTAATACTGAACGGAACGTCCAGCAAAACGATAGAAGAAGTCGAGGACGAGATTGACATCACAGAAAGCCTCTGCCGACCCTATACGGATGCAGACGATGAGGAAGTTTTCAAATGAGAGATAAGAAAAGAAGCATTAGAGCAGAGCCGTGAGGCTCTTATTTTTATACAAAATTGCGCCGGCGCAACACCGGAGAAAGCGTGAATAATTGAAAGAAATACTCACACAGACTTATCTTATTGCATTGCCGATCCTACTTGGTTACATTGTCTGGCTTTTGAAAAACCAGAAAAAAGATCGGGACGCAAATAGTAAAGGAACCATGCTCCTGCTCCGTGTCCAGATGATTGAATATCACTCGAAGTATACAAAAGCAGGAGATATTCCATCTTACGCTTATCAGAACTTTTGCGAGATGTATGAAGCCTACCACCGTCTTGGAGGAAACGGCATGGTAACAAAAATGAAACAGGAAATAGAAGAATTACATATCAAGAGAAAAGGAGAATGATCATGTTTAAAAATTGCGTATTCAAACCAAGTGTAGATACTGTGAAATGGCTGAAAAGAGCTGGAATCAGGGCACTGAAGACAATGGCTCAGACTGCAGTAGGCGTGATCGGTGCCGGAAGCGTGATTTCAGCAGTGGATTGGAAGATGGTAACATCAGCAGCAGTCGTGGCCGGGGTGGTAAGTATACTTACCAGCGTAGCAGGAATTCCGGAAGTAGAGGCAGAAGAAGGTGAGTGATCACCTTCAAAGGAGAAACAATATGTTAAAAATTATGGGGAAATCACAGGCCAGTATTGAACAGATGTGGGCTTATATCAGAAAGATGAATCCGAAGGTGTCCGATTCGGTCATAAAGATGATTCCTCTGTATATCACAGAAGGCGCAGCAGAAGGTGTCCGTGGTGATGTCGCATTTGCCCAGAGCTGCCTGGAAACCGGAAACTTCACATTCAGCGAATCGGCAGTAACACTTGCACAGAACAACTTCTGCGGTATGGGCGTGACCAAAACCGGTATGAGAGGCAACAGCTTCAAGAACCCGGCAGAGGGTATCCGGGCACAGATCCAGCACCTGCAGGCCTACGCATCCACAGATCGGCTGAAGAACCGTTGCGTGGATCCGCGCTATACATACGTCAACAGAGGCTGTGCGCCTTATGTGGAGTGGCTTGGGATCCAGGAAAATCCCAAAGGACAGGGCTGGGCATCCGGAAAGAACTATGGACAGAAAATCATCAACATCCTGAACGGCATATTATCTATTAAGGCATCAAAGAAGGCATTAAAAACAGAAAAGGAGAGTGTTACCATGAACATTATCAAAATGATCAGCAAGGAGAATTGCTATATCGGCCAGAACAAACCTGCTTACATCGTGATCCACGAGACAGACAACTGGAGCAAGGGCGCAGATGCAAAAGCCCATGCTACAGCCATGAAGAATGGCAATCTGGCCGGAACCGTGCACTACTATGTAGATTCCAAGTCTGTTTACCAGACACTCGATCACAATGACGGAGCCTGGGCCGTAGGAGACGGAAAAGGAAAATACGGCATCACAAACCGAAATTCTATCAACATCGAGATCTGTGTGAATCCGGAAACAGACTACTATAAAGCGGTAGATAAGGCGGAGCAGCTGGCAGCACAGCTTCTGAAACAGTACGGCTGGGGAACAGATCGCCTGAAACGCCACTATGATGCTTCCAGGAAGAACTGCCCGCGCCGGATCCAGGCAGAAGGACGCTGGCCGGAATTTGTAAAAAAGACTGCAGCATATATGAAGGGAGCAACGACAGTGAAGAATACGACAACAAAGAACACAGTAACATTAACTGACAAGATCGAAGTCCAGTTCCCGGTGATCCAGAAGGGTAGCAAAGGAACGGCTGTATCCATGCTGCAGGCCATGCTCGGAGTAAAGGTGGATGGTGATTTCGGAAACGATACAGACACATCACTGAAAGCATTCCAGAAAAATGTAAAGCTCACAGCAGACGGCATCTGCGGAGCGGACACCTGGGGAAAAGTGATCGAGCACATGAAGGCGAATACAAAATAAAAAAAGGAAAGCCCCGGCTCAATCGCCGGGGCAGGTTTATTCGGAAAAATCTTCTTTAACCACCCTTTCGAGCAGGCTAATGACGTAAGCAGGAGGATTCCTTTTACTGGATTCCCAGTTTTCAATAGTTCTCTTTGGAATCTTATATTTTTCAGAAAAGGCTTGCTGGCTTAACCCGGAATATTGTCTTAACTCTTTTATGGTCATTTCACACCTCGTTTAAATAAAATATATGTTTCTGCATTTTGTCATCATAGCCTATAAAGCATGGTTTTTCGTTTCCGTATAGGCATTCATTAACATTATAGATTTCTCCCCATGGGAATGCCACAAATGTTCCCCACGTATTCTCGTATACTTCCAATTCTCGTGGAATAGCGACCTCTATTTGATCCCAACATGCAGCGGTTCCTTCAGGATTATCACATGTATATATGCTTCTTTTTTCGGCTGATAAGCAACCGTAATTACGGTATATTTTTAATATTTGCATTCTTCGAATTCCTCCATTAGTCTATCCCAAAATTCGGAATCTACATCATCATGCGGCATCAATGCGAAAACATCAGAATCATATCCGAGTATTCTGCAATGACGCATGATATCTTGAGTGGTGACTTTATCCGCTGCCAGAAGTGCCAGCAATGGATTTTCTTCTTCTTTTTGCTTTTCTTCTCTTGCGAGTTCTTCAGCTTTAATAAGTACTTGGCGAGCTTTTGATTCCACTTTCCAAGGTTCGTATCCGTTGAGCTGATCTCTAATATCTTCAAAAAGCCCGTACCAATCACCGTCTTCCGGAATATCTTCCACGATACAACAATGATCATCAATTAATACCGCATATTTTCTGATCCCATCAAAGTTATACCTGATAACATTATTCCGCAGCTCACCACCTGGGCTTACGGGAAGATAAGTATACTCAATCCCTTTTCCTTTCAACGCTCTTTCGAACTGTCCATCAAACTCGATGAACTGATGAACGACTTTTATTCCATAATGCGTCAATTCCGTAGCCATTTTCATTCCTCCTTATTTTTTAAGCAGCAACAAATTCGCCGCTTAAATTATCTACATAACCAAGCTTAATTTCTTTTTTACAGTTCCACGCATTCGTATAAAGCCTTGTCTGGATATATGTGCGATTTTTTCCGTATTTAATCCAATCATTAGCACTAACCTTGTAGTTCCAACCAGAAGTTTTGCCAATTTCTTCAGCTTCTAACATTGCTTTTTCTATAGCCCAAGCAGATTTCATAGCAATGCTCATTGACACGTTCGCAGTTCTTTTGATTTCCCATGCGTTTTTCATAATGTTTCTTTTGTCGTATTTCATAACCAGAACCTCCTTGAGATCTTATTTTTTTTCTCTTTCTGATATTATAATACCACTCATTGGGTGACATGTCAAGAGAAATATTATAAATAGTTTCTTTATATACAAATTCCCGGCAGGCACCCATCTGCCGGGATATTGTATCATCTTTATGTATTTATAACATCCATGCGCTAACGAATTAGCCCATTTGGAAATTGTATCTACCATTGTTCATCAGCTGACAAAGGATCTTTCCATGGAAGAGATCGAGAACAGCGGACTTGGCCCGTATTATATTGACCATACAGTGGGAATCTGGCCACAGTCTGCAGGAGGAGTGCCGTTTAATGCCTGCGAATTCCAGAGTAAGGGTGATCCGATCACGGATC
>OGDF01001067.1_pt1 | contig 41814 bp, 34 predicted proteins | sample 1570141 | NCBI WGS metagenome assembly OGDF01 (sample SAMEA4370581, study PRJEB24528) | human gut metagenome
GGGCTTCGCCCGCCCTCCGAAAACGGGTTGATACACCAACATTCGGGACGCTACCGTCCCGTTCCTCTCTTGTCTCGAAATCGACTCGTCGCGGACAAAAATCGCCGATATGTGAGGAGTTGCACTAGGGAAACTTTATGTTGAAATTTCTGAACTGGGAAAATGCGTGAGGCGAGTTCGCATATCTCCTCCTTCGCCTTCGAAAGGCACACATATCGGCCTTTATTGTCCACGACTTCACGAATTCGGGAAAGAAACTTGCTCGCGCGGCGCCGATCTTGATGTGGGGGCGCGGTGGAAGTGGGCGCGCCGCGCGGCATCGCGCTTATACTTGGGGCATGGCTAACAACGATCAGGGATACGATCCGTTCGAGCCGGGCCATTCCACGCCCGAGTTCGAGCAGTTCGCACGCGAAAATCAAAAATATCGGAAGGCGAGTCACGCTCGCGGCGGCGCGTCCGCGCAAAAGCGCACGTCGTCTGCGGGCGCGCGCTCTCGCTCTGCCGTCGCGGTTAATGCCGGCTCTCGAAGCGGCTCGCGCGTGGCCAGCTCTCGAAGCGGCTCGCCTCGCGCTGCGGCTTCTGCGGGTAGGGGAGGCTCGCCGTCCTCTGGCTCGGCGGGTAGGCACGCTTCGCGCGGCGCAGACAAGACGCTATCGCAGGCGCGCGCCGCCGGCGGCCGCAAAACGGCAGGTCGTACGGCTGCCCCCATGCAGAAGGCCTCCTCGCGCTCGTCGCGGTCCGCATCTCCGCAGCCGCCCCTGCAAACTCCCGAGCCTCAGCCCGTGCTCGCTCGCGCGCACAGCAAGGCTCACAATGTCATAGGCGTCCTTGTCTGCGTGCTGCTGGCGATCGCGCTCGAGGTGTTCGGCTACAACTTCCAGTTCTTCTATTCGATGACTTACCCCGATGCGGGCAGCTACCTCGTCAACGGGGCGCAGCCCTCGCAGGTGGGCACGATCACGCTCGATTCCTCGTCGAGCTCCTTTGAGATCACGGGGCTCAACTCCACGGTACGCTCCATTCATTTCACACCGGTGCTCTCCGATGCCGCAGGTGCCGCGAAGGCGACCGACAGTAAGATCCAAGTCGTCATCTCGCTCGCCGACGAGGGCAACGCGAACTACTACGCGAACCCGGCCGTGTCGGTCGACCCCGTCGACCCCGCGACTACCTACATTTCGCTCGATCCCGCTGGCAAGTGCCATTCCATCAAGGTGAACATGACGAACCTCGCGGACATCGGCGCAGTTCAGGTTTCGGGTATATCGCTCAATCAGAAGGTTCCGTTCGATTTCGACCCGCTGCGCGCGGGCTCGGTGCTCGCCATCCTGCTCGTGCTCTTCGCGCTGCGTCCGGCATCAGGGCTCTACAGCCGTGTTCGCGACTCGCGCCTGGCGAGCCACCGTATTCTGCTTGTCGTTCTCGTCGTCGTGCAGTGCGTGGTCGTGCTTGCGCTCGTGCTCTCCAACTCGCACTACGTGTCCTTGACGCAGACGCCGTCCTACGAGAACCAGTTCCAGTATCAAAAGCTCGCCGTCGCGCTCACTCAGGGGCATCTGTACTTGAACGACGTGCCCTCCGACGCGCTGCAGGCGATGGCGAACCCCTACGATACGCAGGCGCGCGCGGCGCAGGGCGTGCCCTATCTTTGGGACCACGCGTACTTCCACGGGAAATACTACGTCTACTTCGGCATCCTGCCGTGCCTGGTGTTCTACGTGCCCTGGCTGCTCGTGACGCACACGGGCTTCCCGACGTGGCTCGGCATCGCCATCTGCGACTGCGTCTACGCGGCAGGACTTATGTACCTGCTCTCGGCGGTGTGCCGTCGTTGGTTCCCGCGCACGTCGATCGGGGTGCTCGTGGTGCTCGATGTGATGCTGTTCGTCGCGGGCGGCGGTATCATCCTCGCGCGTACGCCGTCGATGTATTTCATGCCCGAGGCGATGTCGCTCGCGCTCGTCTCGTGGGGTCTGGGGCTGTGGGTCTCAGGTACCTCGCGCGGCTATATCGAGCGGGGGAAGATCGTGCTCGGCGCGCTGCTCATCGCGCTCACCATGGCCTCCCGCCCGCAGATGGTGCTCTCCGCGGTGTTTGGCCTCGTCCTTTTCTGGCCGTTTTTGCGCGACTCGAAGGGCGATCGTGGGGCTAGACGTGACGTCATGGGTGCCTTCAGGGTGGCGATGGTGCCGTTTGTGCTGGTCGCCGTCGCGGTGCTTGCCTACAACGCCGCGAGGTTCGGCTCACCGTTCGATTTCGGTGCGAACTACAACCTCACCACGAACGACATGACCCACCGAGGGTTCCACCTTGACCGCATTCCGTTCGGGCTTTACGCATACTTGTTCCAGCCGCCCGTGTTCGGAAGCCAGTTCCCATTCCTGCGACAGGCCTACCTCGACCCAGCGTACCAGGGCATCACCATCTACGAGCCCATGTTCGGCGGCTACTTCTTCCTGTATCCGATGGCGCTGGCCGTTTTGGGCATCGTCATTGGGCGTGTGCGCGCACAGCTTAAGGAGAAGCGACTTTTGCCGCTGTTCGTGGCGCTTGTGTGCGTGGCCTTCGCGCTGTGCATCTTCGATTTGCAGGGCGCGGGCATCCTCATGCGCTACGTGTGCGATTTCGGGTTGTTCTTCGCACTGGCGGGCGCGATTGTGTTCCTTGCGCTTCTGCAGGTCAAGAGTGAAAAGCGCCTCACGAAAGATTGGACGACGCAATTCTCTGCCGTAGGCTCGCGCGGGGCTGTTGCGGCGGCGGGCGAGGGCGCAGAAACCGTATCGGTGTACCGCATCTCGCTGTACTTCATGTTCGCGACGCTTGTGCTCATGGTGATCATGAACGTGATGCTCTGGAATGTTTTCGGCATGTATTGATGCCGGCGCGTCCCTCGCTGTTCCTCGCTTGCCTTTGCCATCCGTGCGTTTTCTCTCTTGCATATACCCCTAGAGGGTATATAATGCCGACTGAAAGATACCTCCAGGGGGTATGTGAAAGAAAGGAAAGATTGCGATGGCGAAGGCTAACGGCAAGCGCTCGGTAGAGGATGCGGACAAGGTCTCGGCTGATGGCGAGCCCGCTGCTTGCGAAAGCAAGGGCTCGCGTGCGCAAAGCTGCTGCTGCCACCATAAGGCAACGCCGCGCTCGGAGGAGTTCCAGCGCGACCTGCAGAAGCGCCTCAACCGGGCAATCGGCCAGCTCAACGGCGTGAAAGCCATGATCGACGACAACCGCTACTGCGGGGACGTCTTAACGCAGCTCGCTGCCGCGGAGTCCGCCGTGCACTCCATTTCCGCCATCCTTCTGCAAAACCACCTGGAAACCTGCGTCGTCGAACAAATCGAGGCGGGTAACACCGCCATCATCGACGAGGCGATGCAGCTTATCAAGAAGTTCGCGAGGTAGAAGATGACCCAAAAACAAACCTTCGACGTCTCGGGCATGACCTGTGCCGCCTGCTCCGCTCGCGTCGAGAAAACGACATCGGGCGTTGCCGGCGTCGAGCACGTTGTGGTGAACCTGCTGAAGAACTCGATGGAGGTGGAATACGACGGCAATCCCGCAACGCTCGCCGCGATTAGCGCGGCGGTCGAAAAGGCGGGCTACGGTGCTGCGCCCCGAGTCGAGGCTACCGCAGCCGCGGGTGCTCCGAGCGGCGCAGCTCCCTCGGCCGCGCGGGAAAACGCCGCCGCAAAGGAGGCGGCGCATGTGCGCATGCGGCTCATCGTGTCGTTCGTGTTCACCATCCCCTTGTTCTACTTATCCATGGGGCACATGCTCGGGTGGCCCATCCCCGGCATCTTCCTGGGCCATGAGAACATGCTCACGTTCGCATTTACCCAGTTCCTGCTCTTGCTGCCCGTGATTTTCGTGAACTTCAAGTTCTTCCGCGTGGGCTTCAAGACACTCTTCCACGGCTCGCCGAACATGGACTCGCTCATCGCGCTGGGCTCGACTGCCTCGACGGTCTACGGCATCGTCGCTATCTACCGTATCGGCTGGGGAATGGGGCACGGCGACGTCGATTTCGCGCACATGGCGGCGATGGATTTGTACTTCGAGTCGGCGGCGATGATCCTCACGCTGATCACGCTGGGCAAGTACTTTGAGGCGCGCGCGAAGGGCAAGACCACTGACGCGATTGCGCAGCTTATGGACCTCTCTCCGAAAACGGCGATTCGCCGCAACGTCGACGGTGCCGAGGAAGAAGTCCCTGTCGAGCAGGTGCGACCGGGGGATATCCTCATCGTTCGCGCCGGTGCGGGCGTGCCTGTCGACGGAGTGGTGATCGAAGGCGCGGGCACGGTCGACGAGTCCGTCATCACGGGCGAAAGCGTACCGGTGGAAAAGGGCGTGGGGGCTGCGGTTACGGGTGCGACGGTGAACCGCACGGGATGGTTCGCCATGCGCGCCGAGCGCGTGGGTGCAGACACCGTGCTCGCGGGGATCGTGCGCATGGTCGATGAGGCGACGAGCTCAAAGGCCCCTATCGAGAAGCTCGCCGACAAGATTTCGGGCGTGTTCGTGCCCGTGGTCATCGCGATTGCGCTTATCACCTTCATCATCTGGATGTTTGTCGGCGCAGGAGTGGCGACCGCTCTTTCTCACGCGATCAGCGTGCTCGTTATCTCGTGCCCTTGCGCTTTGGGGCTCGCCACCCCGACCGCCATCATGGTGGGGACGGGACGCGGTGCTGCGAACGGCATCCTCGTGAAGTCGGCAGAGGCGCTGCAGACCGTACACGGTGTGAAGACGGTCGTTCTCGATAAGACGGGGACCATCACGAAGGGTGCGCCCGAGGTATGCGAGGTGCTGGTTGCCGAGGGGCGTTCGGCGCTCGCTTCGGGCGCCGCGGGTTGTGTCGGCGGAGTCCCGAGCTCGGCAGATGGCTTCGGTGGCGCTCACAAAGCGAGTTCCGCACGAGCCGAACAGTCCAGTGGACTGTTCGTGCGAGTCAGGACTGCCGAGCGACTGGGTGCTGCCGAAGCCATTCAGGCCTCTCAGGTTGACGCTCAAACACTCGCCTTCCTTTCCCTTGCATACTCCCTCGAGAAGCGTTCGGAGCACCCGCTTGCGCAGGCAATCGTGGCATACGCCGAGGCTCGCGGCGCGATGGCACAAGAAGTCGAGCGCTTCGAGCAGATTCCCGGCGGCGGGCTTCGCGGAGTTGTCGCTGGTCGCACGTGTCTCGCCGGCAATGCGCGGCTCATGGAAGACGGCGACGTCGATGCGGCGTTTGCAAGCGAACAGGCGCAGCGCTTGGCCGACGAGGGCAAGACGGTGCTCTACTTCGCGCTCGATGGTGAGCTCGCGGGCATTGTCGCGCTCGCTGACGAGCCCAAGCCCCGAAGCGCTGCGGCGCTTGTCGAGCTCTCGCGCATGGGTATCCGGACCGTCATGCTCACGGGCGACAACGAGCGCACGGCGCACGCCATCCAAAAACGCGTCGGCACCGACGACGTCATTGCTGGCGTGTTGCCTCAGGGTAAGGAAGAGGTCATTCGCGACCTGCAGAAACAGGGGACAGTTGCCATGGTGGGCGACGGCGTGAACGACGCTCCCGCCTTGGCGCGCGCCGATGTGGGCATTGCCATCGGTGCGGGCACCGATATCGCCATCGACAGCGCCGATATCGTGCTCATGAAAAGCGACCTGGCCGATGTGCCCGCGGCGATCTCGCTTTCGCGCGCGACCATGCGCAATATCAAGCAGAACCTGTTCTGGGCGCTCATTTACAATGTGATCTGCATCCCCGTGGCGGCCGGTGCGCTCTCGTTCGCGGGCGTAACCTTGAACCCCATGATTGCTGCGGCGGCGATGTCGTGTAGCTCGGTGTGCGTGGTGTCGAACGCGCTTCGCCTTCGCGGATGGAAGCCTGTGGTGCTCGGCGAGGTGGCATCGGCGCTGGAACCCGATGCCGCACCCGATGCCGCATCCGGGGCTGCGCTCGCAAGCGAGGCGGGTGTGCCCACGATGGACGGGCCCTCTGCGGAAAACGGCGACGGGTTGCCTGTTTCCGCTGGTCATAGTGAAGAAGTGCAAACCGTGAAACCGAAGGAGATCATCATGGAGAAAAAGCTTTCCGTCGAAGGCATGATGTGCCAACATTGCGTTGCCCACGTGAAGAAGGCGCTCGAGGGTATCGAGGGCGTTGAGGAAGCCGTGGTCGACCTTGACTCCAACAGCGCGACGGCAAAGCTCTCTGCTGACGTGGCCGACCAGGTGCTTGTCGACGCCATCGTCGATGCGGGATACGAAGCGAAGGTAGTCGAGTAGCAAGACGCCTCCTTCGTGGTCAAAGAAAGAGTTATGCGCTGTTGATGGCTCGCTAAAGTGGCATTCGCTCCGTAGTTACACCCCACATTACCAAAACTTGGGGTGTAACTGCGACAATTCTCGACTCTCACCCATTTGAAAGAAGCAAACGAGCGCGCATAACTCGCTCAGTTGACCACGAACTTGCCCTACTGCTCCACGAGGCGTTGCGAGCACCTATCCACTGCGATTTTGAGGGCAAGCCACGCTCGCGCCCTCCCCTAATCCGCCAAAGCCCACCGGAAGGAACGAACCAATGGCTAAGACAGCCGAACCGAACACAACCCCCGCACCCGATGGGCGCCCGCTCGTTGCGCGCACATCCCCTCTCGAGGATCGATGGGGAAGGCTCTCCATCGTGTTCGGCCAGGACGGCGTCGAGCTTCTTGCTGGCAAGAAAGTGCTCCTCTTCGGTTTGGGCGGTGTCGGCTCGAACTGCCTTGAGCCCCTCGCGCGCGGCGGTATCGGATCGTTTGTGCTGGTCGATTGCGACGTTGTGCAGCCCTCGAACGTGAACCGCCAGGCGGTTGCTTGGGGGAGCACTATCGGTCGACGCAAGACGGACGTCGCGCGCGAGATGGTGCGCGCAATCAACCCCGAGGCCCAGGTGGAGATTGTCGACGAGTTCGTCCTGACCGAGAATCTGCCTGCTTTCCTTGACGCACACGGCGACGTCGACTTCGTGATCGACGCAATTGATACGGTCTCCGCGAAAATCGCGCTCGCGAAGCTGTGCGAGGATCGGGGCCTTCCGCTCGTGTGCTCAGCGGGTGCAGCGGATCGCTTCTTCCCCGAGCGCCTTTCGTTTGCGAACATCTACGATACGCACGATTGCGGGCTTTGCCGAATCTTGCGCAAAGAGGCACGCAAGCTCGGCATCAAACGCTGGACCATCCTGTATTCCGACGAGCCTTCGGCGCGCGAGCTTTTGGGCACCCCGCGCCTGCCCGAGCCCGAGCAAGTGCCCGGTGAGCGACGCCGGAAGCTTCCGCTCGGCACAACTTCCTGGATGCCTCCCATCATGGGACAAATGATCGCGGGCTATGTGATCTGCTCGCTTATGGGTTTGGAAAACGGCGGGCGATCGCTATGATGGAGGAGATCCCGCTCATCGACACGCACTGCCACCTGGACTTTGCGGGCAATGCGGTGGAACTTGCCGCAGCGTATGCCGCATGCGGCGGTGCGCTATCGGGAACCTGCGATCCGCGGGATTTCGACCGCGTGCGCGCGATGCTCGCCCCCTACGCCCCGCGCGTGCGGGTTGGCTTGGGGCTTCATCCGTGGTGGGTTGCCGATGGCACCTGCGGGGAAGGGGAAGTCGCGCTGTTCGAGCGCTTGGCTCCCGTCGCGCCTCTTATCTCGGAAGTGGGGCTTGACTTTCAGCCGCGACGCGCCGATACGCGCGATGCGCAAATCGAGGCGTTTGAGCGCGTCTGCGCCGCTGCCGCGCGCCCTTCAGCGGAATTCCCGCGACGCATTATGTCCATCCACTCGTCGGCGGCAGCGACCTGCGTGCTCGATGTGCTCGAATGCACGGGGTGTCTCGATGCTTGCATCTGTATTTTTCACTGGTTCTCCGGGTCGCAAGAGGAGCTGACTCGCGCCATCGACGCGGGCTGCCTCTTCTCGGTGAACGAGCGCATGCTCAAAACGAAACGTGGCCGCGCCTATGCGCGCGCTATTCCCGAGGGTCGCCTTCTCATTGAGACCGACTTCCCGAGCAAGCCTACTCCTATGACGATTCCCCAAGACGTCTCCCCGCGCCTCGCGCGCACGATGTCGTTGCTCGCTGCGGCTCGCGATGATGATGGGCGCTCGCTGGCATCGGCCATCGCAGCTGCAAGCGAACGGATTCTTCTCTCGTAGAGAGGCAATTCGAGGTTCAAGAGTTTTCCGTGGTATATTTACCGAGGAAGCCATGGTAAACTTCTTGTGATTTGTTTGAATATCGAATAGTAAGCAGGTACGATACGTGAACGAACAGGCTGCGCAAATTGAGCAGAGTGTTAAGGTTGAACAGATAAAACAAGGTAGCTGTCGCCTTCGCTACGGACTTTGGACGGCAGGAGGTTTTCTCTTTTTCGCTCTGGGGATGGTGGGCGCAGTGTTGCCGATTCTGCCTACAACGCCGTTCATCCTAGTGGCCGCCTTCTGCTTTGCTCGCAGCTTCGATCGTCTGAACAGCTGGTTTAAAGGCACGAAGGTCTACAAGATGGTGTTTGAGGGCTATATGACCAAGCGTTCCATGACGCTGCGGGCGAAGCTCACCATCCTCGTGCCCGTTACCGCGCTTTTGGCTGTGAGCTTTGCCATGATGAGCAGCGTTCCCGTCGGCCGTGCGATTGTCGCTATCGTGTGGGTGGGGCATATCGTCTATTTCGGGTTTGTCGTGAAAACCGAGCGCTAACCAGGGAATTCGCGCCAGGAAATTCGCGCTCAGCGATGGGGGTTTGCCCTGTGCCAGAAGCTACCCCATGGCGCTTTCCGCCTTGCGGCCCTTGTACGGCGATTCTGCCCGCTTCTTCAGCCCCGCTTCTCGCCCGTCCTCCGTGCCCAGCCCTCACCCATCGCCTTTTTTCTCTTTTTGCGGGCGTCGCGCCCCATTGCGCCTGCGCTCCCTTACAATAAGGCGGTTTGGTGATTCGATGGGGAAGGAAAGCGGCCGCGTGAGGCGAATGAGCAAAAGCGATCGTGCCACGATGGTGGGCTTTCTTGCGCTCGTGTTTTGGAGCATGATGTTCGGGTTTGTGCGCCTGACCTCGCAGGGTTTCGGCGTCTTGCTCGGCGGAGCGCTCATCTACACGCTTGGCGCGATCTCGCTGTTCATCGTTTTGCGCCCATCGCGGCCGAGCGCTTATTCCTTGAAGTACTTCCTGGTCAGCGGTGGGCTTTTTGTGTTCTACGAGGCCGCCATCAGCGTCTCGATCGGCCTTGCTGCCTCGTCCACGCAAACGGTCGAGCTCAGCATGGTGAACTATTTGTGGCCCTCACTTACCGTTCTTTTGAACTCCACGGCGATGCGCGGCGCGCGCGGATTCGCCCGTGCTCTGCCGGGTGCCGCGGTCGCGACGGTGGGCGTAATGCTCGCTATCGGGGGAGATGCCGGCCTTGACGCGGGCGTCGTCGCGGCGGATATCTCCTCGAATCCGCTTCCGTTTGCCCTGACGCTCGCGGCGGCGCTTGCCTGGGCGTCCTATTCCGTCGTTACGCCGCGCATCACGAACGGCAAGGATGCCACGCCCTATTTCATGATCGGCGTCGCGGCGGTGTTCTGGGTGATGTTCGCCACCTCGGGCGCGCCTGTTCCCCAAAGCATGCCGTCTATCGGGTCGATCCTGGCGCTTCTTGCCGCCATGGGCTCGATCGCCGCAGGGTACGCGTGCTGGAACCACGGACTGCTGTTCGGCAACGTATCGCGCATGGCGCTAGCATCGTACGCGGCGCCCTTTCTCTCGGTGGTGGCAAGCTCGATCATCTTGGGGCTCGCGCTGCCTGGGCTTTTCTGGGCAGGCGTTGCCTTCGTCATTGCGGGTTCGTTGTTGAACCTGCTCATGGGCAAGCGCGCGGAGAGCCACGAAAAAGCCTAGCTCGGAAAGGGGACTCAGGACGCCTTTCGATAGAAACGGCGTTTTCAAGTTGCCCGCAGTGCTGGCGGCCTTTGCTGCGTTGTCGAGCACATTCCCTTTGCGTCCTGACAGCTCGTTTTCTCACCGTTTGTCCGCTTTAATTCTGGTTTTGCGCGAATTTGCCGCTTTGTGCTGGTCTTTCGCACGTTCTTCCAATACCATCATGGTCGATTTGACTTTATCTTTACGGAGGAATCCCCATGCATCCTTGCGCCGATGCCGAAGCGCTTGCTTTCGCCCAATCCGAACCTGCAGGAACCCGCACCGCCGCGCTCGTTCGCGATGCCGCCGCGTCCGCCGAGGGCGCCATTATCGAGTGGCGTCGGTTGTTTCATCAGCATCCTGAGCTTTCGGGGCGGGAATCGCATACGCAGGAGATGCTCTGCGGCGAGCTCGATCGCCTGGGGGTGGAATATCGCCGCCTCGATAACAACGGTATCATCGCGACGATTCGCGGGGAGGCCCCCGGAGCCTACGATGCCGCCGGCGTCCCTGTTCGCCGCGTGGCACTTCGCGCCGACATCGATGCGCTTCCTGTAACCGAGGACACGGGCGTGCCGTTCGCCTCCGAGAACGATGGCGTCATGCACGCGTGCGGACACGATGCGCACATGGCCATGATGCTCGGTGCGATCCGTATTCTTCTCGAGACGAAATCGCAGCTCAAAGGCGAGGTTCGCATTTTGTTCCAGCCTGCTGAGGAAATCTCGATAGGAGCGCTCTCCATGATCGATGCCGGCGCGCTCGACGGCATCGACGCCATTTACGGCGCGCACATCTGGAGCGAGGTCGACGCGGGCACGGTGTCGTGCGCGCCGGGGCAGCGCATGGCCAACACCGACTGGTTCCACATCGACATCGAGGGCGTCTCCGCGCACGGGTCCATGCCGCACAAAGGCGTCGACGCCGTCGTCGTGGGGGCGGAGATGGTGAACGGGCTGCAGGTGCTCGTTAGCCGCGACGTGTCGCCGTTCGACCCGGTCGTGGTCACCGTGGGCGAGTTCCACGGTGGCGAGGCGCGCAACGTTATGGCTGGTCACGCCTATCTTTCGGGAACGGTGCGCACCTGGACCGAAAAGCTGCGCCGCGAAGTTCCCGATCGCCTCGAGCGCATCGTGAGCAAGATAGGGCACGCTTTCGGGGCCAAGGTGAAGTTCACGTTTGAGGAGGGCAATGCGGGCCTCTCGAACGACCCGGTGTGCGCGGAGGTTGCGCGGCGTGCGGTTGTGGATATGCTGGGGAAGTCCGCGGTGTCGGACTATCGCGGCACGCTTTCAGGCGAGGACTTCAGCGAGTACCTGAACATCGTGCCCGGCGTGTTCTGCTTCGTCGGCACGAGAAATCCCGAAGTCGGGGCTTCGCACCCGCAGCATAGCTGTCACTTCACCATCGACGAGAGCGTGCTCGCGAAGGGCAGCATGGTTGCCGCCCAATGGGCCTGCCGCATGTTGGCGGCGGAATAGGGGGCGTCGTCGTGCGCGCCTTGCGGGTTCCCTGAGGGCCCGTGGCTGCTTGCGGGCGCTCCGCCCCGATGTTGGCGGAGGTTCCTCGCGGCGGCGCATGTCGGGCTCTCGTGCGCCTTCCCCGAAAAACCATCATTTGTTCGCTGTGTTAGCCATGCAAAACTTGCTACTTGCTGCTATGATTAAACGCGAGAAAACAGCTGCGCAACCACACTTGCAAACACACTCCGCGCGCATACCACGTAAGCGATTCGAGGCATATCCATGGCGTTCGTACATTTGCACAATCACACCGAATATTCCTTGCTCGACGGCTTGACCCATGTGAAGGACATGGTCCGTCGCGCCGCCGATCTCGACATGCCGGCGGTGGCTATCACCGACCACGGCGTCATGTCGGGCGTGCCGGAGCTGTGCGACGCGTGCTCGGCGGTCGAGAAGGAGACGGGCAAGAAGGTCAAGCCCATCTACGGCTGCGAGGTCTACTTCACCACCGACGAGGAGCTGCGCAAGGACGTAAAGCCGAAGCTGTACCATCTGCTGCTCCTTGCGAAGACCAACGAGGGCTATCACAACCTGTTGCACCTGGTCAGCGAATCGCATGTCGACAACTTCTACTACAAGCCGCGCACGACGTTCTCCATGCTGCAGAAGTACGGCCACGGCATCATCGGCTCGTCCGCGTGCATCGCGGGCATCATTCCGAAGCTTCTGGACAACCGCCAGTTCGACGACGCGGTCGAGTGGGCGCGCCGTTTCGCGAGCTGCTTCGACGAGGGCGACTTCTACATCGAGCTGCAAAACCAGGGCTTGCGCACCGACGCCGGCATGACGCAGACCGAGCTCAACCGCCAGCTCACCAAGGTCGCTCAGCTTGCGGGCCTAAAGACCATCGCCACGAACGACTTCCACTACCTGAAGAAGGAAGACGCAAAGGCCCAGGATATCATGCTGTGCATCGGCACGGGTTCGGCGGTGAACGACGCGAACCGCATGCGCTTCGAGAACGACGAGTTCTACATGAAGACGGAAGAGGAGATGCGTGAGGCGCTCTCCGAGTTCCCCGAGGCGTGCGACAATACGGTCGAGGTGGCCGAAAAGATTGACGTCGTGCTCGAGCGCGACTCCATTCTGCCGCGTTTCCCCTTGCCAGAGGGCGAAACCGAGGAAAGCTGGTTCCGCAAGCAGTGCGAGTGGGGCTTGAAGAAGCGCTATGGCGACCCCGTGCCCAAAGAGGCATGGGATCGCTATGAATACGAGGCTGGCATCATCTTGCAGCAAGGCTTCCCGGCGTACTTCCTCATCGTGCAGGAATACATTGCCTGGGCCCGCAGCCAGGGAATCGGCGTCGGCCCGGGCCGTGGCTCGGCTGCAGGCGCCATCTGCACTTACGCCATGGGCATTACCGACCTCGACCCGCTTCCCAATGGGCTTCTGTTTGAACGCTTCCTGTCGCCCGAGCGCGTGGAGATGCCCGATATCGACGTTGACTTCGAGGATGAACGTCGCCAGGAAGTCATCGAGCATATTAAAGAAGTCTACGGCGAGGACCATGTGTCGGGCGTTATCACGTTCGGCAAGCTTCAGGCGAAAAACGCCGTGCGCGATGCTGCGCGCGTGCTTGACTACCCTTACAGCGTGGGCGACCGCATCTGCAAGATGATCGGCGACGAGCTCGGCATCACCATCGACAAGGCGCTCGAGACGAACCCCGACCTGAAAAAGGCCTACGACGGCGAAGAGGACGTGCGACAGGTTGTCGATGCTGCGAAGTCAATCGAAGGGCACGTGCGCGGCGAGGGCGTGCATGCCTGCGCGACCATCATCTGCCGTGATCCTATGGCCGACCACGTGCCCATGAAGCGCGACACCAAAGGCGGCGGCATCATCACGCAATATGACGGCCACTACACGCCTGACCTGGGCTTGCTTAAAATGGACTTCCTTGGCTTGCGCACTTTGGGCGTGCTTTCGCGCGCGTGCCGCAACGTCGAGCAGACCACTGGCGTCAAGATGGTGCCCGAGGAGATTCCCACCGACGACGAGGGCGCCTTCGCCCTTATGCGCTCGGGCAATATGGACGGCCTGTTCCAGGTGGAAGGCTCGCTGTACGTGAGCCTGTTCGCACGGCTCCCACCGCGCCGCTTCTCCGACATCGTCGCATCGATTGCCCTCAACCGTCCGGGCCCGCTCGAGTCCGGCATGGTCGACGATTACGTGAAGGTGGCGAGCGGCAAGACGCCCGTCCACTACTACGACGATCGCCTGCGCCCTGTGCTCGAGGAAACCTACGGCACCATGGTCTACCAGGAACAGATCATGCAGGTGTCCATGGTGATGAGCGGCTTTTCCGCCGGCAAGGCAGACAAGCTGCGCAAAGCAATGGGCAAGAAGAAAATCGACATCATGCGCCTGCTCCAGGAAGACTGGAACAACGGTGCCGTCGAGAACGGCTACTCGCTCGATATCGCGAAGAAGATTTGGGATGACGCAGAGAAGTTCGCTAAGTACGCGTTCAACAAGTCGCACTCGGCTGCATACTCCATCCTGGTCATGCGCACGGCGTACCTGAAGGCGCATTACCCCAACGAGTACATGGCCGCAGTGCTGTCGAGCTACATGGGCAACACCGACCGCCTCATCCGCTACATCGCGAGCTGCAACCACAACGGCACGCCCGTGCTGCCACCAGACATCAATTCGTCGAACGCCGAGTTCACCCCGGTTAAGGATGGCATCCGCTTCGGGCTCGTCGGCGTGCGCGGCGTCGGGCGCAACGTGGCCGACGCCATCATCGCCGAGCGCGAGGAGAACGGCCCGTTCACCAGCCTGCACGACTTCGTGAATCGCGTTGACGCAAAATGCTTTAACCGCAAGACGCTCGAAGCGCTCATCAAGGGCGGTGCCTTCGACTCGACGGGATACACGCGCAAGCAGCTCATGTACTTCCTGGAGGAAACGCCGCTGCTCGAGAACGCCTCGAAGCGCCAGAAGGACCGCGACGCTGGACAGGTGAGCATGTTCGACCTGTTCGCCTCAGATGAGGACTCCGGTTTTCAGGAAGACGTGCCTGCGCCCGACGGCATCGAGTGGGACAAGCGCACCAAGCTTGCCTACGAGAAGGAAATCATGAAGATTTACGTGTCTGAGCACCCGCTTGCACCGTACGAGAGCGCCATTTCCCGCATGACGAAGTTCCAGCTGGGCGACTTGGCCGAGCGCACGAAGGAAATCAAGTCGGCGACGTTCGTCGGCATGGTGTCCAACGTGGTGACCAAGCTCACCAAGCGCGGTACGAAGATGGCCACGTTCACAATCGAGGACACGACGGGCCATATGGAGTGCATCTGCTTCAAGTACGACGAGAATGCGGAGGCCATTCACGAGGATGCCATCGTGAAGATCAAGGGCAAGTTCGAGCACAGCGACCGCGGCAACCAGATCATGGCGTTCGAGATCGAGGAAATCGAGTTGAACGAAGAGGATGCTCGACCTTCGCATCTGCAGCTCAACGTGCCATCGTGCGAGTTCGACCAGCAAAAACTGTTGCGGCTGAACCGCATCTTGCAGTCGTATCCGGGCCGCGACGGAGTTGTGCTCCTCGTCACGCAGTCCGACGGCCGCCGCTTCCGCGCGGAGCTGCCGGTCACGGTCGACTCGGGCTCGCCGGTTATGCGAAGCGAGCTGCAGGATTTGTTCGGACGTGGCGCGCTGATCGCATAGAGAGTTTGCTATCGCTGGCCCGGGGATTGACCTCGGGCCAGCGTTTTTCTGCTTGATAGCTTATTGCGGGCCGCTGAGCTGCAGGTCGCCCGTGACTTGCCTCAGGTTGCCCCCTTGGCTCTTCGCTGGTCGGTGCTTCGCATCTCTCTGGCTCTCCGCGGGCCGCCGAATCTTGCCCCTGGCTCGTTGCAGTTCGCTGTAGCTCGATATGAGGTTCGCCGCCTTATTGCTTGTCGTGTTCGCGCGCAAATGAGGTATCATGCTCGATATGGATAATGTCAAAAACAACATGACGCTTTCGCTTGCCGTCGCCTACAATGGCAAGCCTTTCAGCGGCTTTGCGCGCCAGCCTGGCCAACTTACGGTGCAGGGCGAGCTGGAACATGCGCTTGAGCTGCTGTTCCGCCGCGAGGTTGAAACCACGTGCGCCGGCCGCACCGACGCGGGCGTCCATGCGCGTGCTCAAGTCGTGAGCTTTGATATCTCGCCTGATGAATTGCGTGATCGTACGCTTGAAAGTCTCGCCCGGTCGATGAATGCGCTCACGCATGAGGCCATCGTCGTGCGCTCGGTCGACGAGCGCGAACTCGGCTTCTCCGCCCGCTTCGACGCGACGGAGCGCGAGTACCGCTATTTCATCTGCGTCGAGTCCGCGCCGCCCATTTTCCTGCGCGATTTCTCGTGGCATATCCCAAAGCCGCTCGATGTCGAGGCGATGCGCGAGGCGTCCCGCGCGCTCATCGGCGAGCACGATTTCAAGAGTTTCTGCATGGCGGCAAGCGCGGTGGGGAAGCCGACGTGTCGCAATGTGCATGAAATCTCGTTCGCTCAAGAAGAGGTGATGGGGGAGCGGGCCGTCGTCATCACGGTGAAGGGCAATGCGTTTCTCCACTCCATGGTGCGCACCATCGTGGGCACGCTTGTCATGGTCGGCCGCGGCCAGCGGAAGCCCGAATGGGTCGCCGACGTGCTCCAGGCGTGCGACCGGTGCGCTGCAGGGGAGAACGCACCTGCAGCCGGCCTCGTTTTCTGGAACGTGAGCTACGACGGCGTAAGGGACCACATCTGATCATGGTGGAGCGAAAGACACCTTTTCGTGGTAAGCGCGAGTACGTCACGTTCGGCGAAGGGTTTCCCGGCTTTGGGGAATCCGACGAGCACAAGGCTTCGCGCTGGAATGCGGATCTCTTCGAGGAAGCGCCTGTTTCGGAACCTGAGAATGCGCCTGTTGCTTATACGGGTGATGAGGATTTCTCGACGCGCGGTCGCTACAGCGGAGTTGGCGTAATCGTCGATGAGATGGGGGAGTTCGACCCTGAACCTGTGCGCTGTGGGAGCGCGGGGCCTCTGCCAGGAAAGAATGCGGAACCCGTGCGCCGAGACAGCATGGAGTCTGTGCTGGTCAAGAGCCCCGAACCTGCGAGCCGAGAGAACCCCAAGTCGGTCGTGACCGCAAGTAGCTCCAAGTCGGCCGCCTCTGCGCACAACCCCGAATCAGCGCAATCTGTTGAGGCCAAGCTCGACCTCTCGCTGTTCCGCGAGCTCTATCGAAGCCGAGACGGGCGCCTCGTCTTCTTCGAGCATTGTGCGACCGGCCATCTCGCCGCCGTCGACGCATCGAAGCTCGTGTAAGCTGAGCATCCTCGGCTTCGGGTGCCGTCGACTCATTCCACCGCCCTACGTTTAATCGCACGGACTTAAGCGGGGAGTAATAAGCACGCTAACGAATAACACCCCTTGCATCGATTGGTCGAGCAAGGGGCGCTGCTGTTCTCGCCGTAGGGACGAATTTGTTAGCGTGCTTCGGGCTTTTCCGGCACGGTGCGATCGACGAAGTAGATCTTGTACCACATGAGGAACATGTACACGATCCAAATCTTGCGCGAGCGATCGGCGCCCGCCTTGTGCTCGTCGAGCAGGCGCACTAGCTCATCGGTGTTGAAGAACTCGCGCGCGATGTCGCCTGTGAACCATTCCTTCACCATGGTGTAATAGCGCTCCTCGCGCAGCCAATTCACGACCGGCACAGGGAAGCCGAGCTTCTCCTTCTGCGCCCAGTCCTTTGGGATGGCGAACTCTGCGGCGTCACGCAGTGTGAGCTTCGTCTGTTGCTCGTTGGCCTTGAGCGGCGTGGGAATGGTGGCCGACAGATCGAACACGCGGCGGTCGAGGAAGGGCACGCGCGATTCGAGCGAGTGCGCCATCGACATTTTGTCGGTCTTGAGCAGGATGTCGCCCACCAGCCAGAAGTACAAATCGACGTACTGCATGCGCGTCGTCTCGTCGAGATCGGCAACCTCGGCGTACACGGGCGCCGTGAGCGACTGCGGGGTAGGGGCGTTGCAGCCGCCCTTGAGCAGGCTTTCGCGCTCCTCGGGTGTGAAAGCGACGCCGTTCGCGTTGGTGTAGTACCAGTCCTCAGGCGTCTCGCTTGCGCGCTCAAGATAGTTCGCGCCGCGCAGATGAAGCGCGCGCATCGCATGGGATGCGCTCTTGAGCAGGCCCTTCGGCGCCCAGCTTACCTTCGCGTTGGAGAACGGAGTCTGGTAGATTCGATAGCCTCCGAAGAATTCGTCAGCGCCTTCTCCGGAAAGCACGGCCTTCACCTGGGTGGCGGCAATCTGGTCGACGAAGTACAGTGCCACGGCGGAAGGGTCGGCGGAGGGCTCGTCCATGTGCCACTGCACGCGCGGAAGGCTCGCCCAGTATTCCTCCTCGCCGATGTATTTGTCGGTGTTGGCGATATGCAGGTCGTCTGCCAGCTCGCGCGCCCAGGAGATCTCGTCGCGCATGGTTTTGCCGCCGGCGCCTTCAGCATTGTTCGCCGCCGCCTGCTTGTAGCACTCGAAGCCCACGGTGAACGTCTTGATGTCGGGGTTCTCCTTGGCCAGGCACGCCGCCATGTAGCTCGAGTCGATGCCCGACGACAGGAAGCTTCCGACCTCGACGTCGGCCACGTTGTGATAGCGCACGCTGTCGCGCATGACCTCGTCGATGGCGCGTGCGGTGTCCTCGCGGTTGCGGTTCTCGTCGAAGTGGTACTCGGGGCGCCAGTAGCGGCGCTCGGTGATGGAGCCGTCGGCGTGCACGGTCATGCAGTGCGCGGGCGCAAGCTTGAAGATGCCCTTGAAGAAGGTCTCCGGCAGCGCGCTGAACTGGAAACACAGGTACTGCTCGAGCGCTTCGCGGTTGAGCTCGCGGGTGTAGGCGGGGTGCTCCAGGATGCATTTGATCTCGGACGCGAAGATGAACTGGCCGTTTTGCTGCGTGTAGTAAAACGGTTTGATGCCGAAGAAATCGCGCGCGCAGAAGAGCTCGCGAGTCGCGCGGTTCCAGATGGCGAACGCGAACATGCCGCGCAGGCGGTCGAGCACGCCTTCGCCCCATGCGAGATAGCCTGTGAGCAGCACTTCCGTGTCGGATTTCGTCTTGAACTGCCAGCCCTGCGTCTCGAGTTCGGCGCGAAGGTCCTGGTAGTTGTAGATTTCCCCGTTGAACACGATGGCGAAATCGCCCTTCGCAAGCATGGACTCGGGCGTGCCGCACGGCGTGCCGTCGGGCATGAGGGCGGGGGAGGTGATGGCCGAGTCGTGTTCGCCTGTCGCGCGAACCATGGGTTGGTTGCCTTTCGCCAAGTCGATGAGCGAGAGGCGGCGGTGCCCGAGCGCGATGCCGCTTTCCGCGTCGAGATACTGGCCCTCGCCGTCGGGCCCGCGATGCGCCATGATGTCGCACATGGCCTTGAGCGCGGGGGCGTCAGCGCTGGTCGCTTGGGTGAATCCGCAGATTCCGCACATGCAAAAGCTCCTTCATATCGATGTCGTGCGCTCGCGCGCAGCGATTCTCGTGTGGGTAGGGTTCCATGATAGCGAAAGCGCATGACGTGCAGCCTTCTTCTGCGAAAACTGCGGAAACGCCGCGCAAATGGGCACTAGCGGACGGGCGGCTTGGGCGCGGCTGGGGGAGCGGCTTGAGCACGGGCGTCGGGCGTGGAGGCAATCGTCACGTCGGGGTTCTCGTACACCACACGGGCCTCGGTCTCCGCACGGGCGAAGTCTTCGGCGGTGAGGGCCGATCGGAAAACCACGTCGACCGTGCAGCCGAGGTCCTCGGCGATGAAGCGGCGGAACTGCGCGGCGTCGGCGCGCGAGAACGTGCATCCGACGTCGAGCAGAAGGCAGGCGTCCCCGCCCGTGCGTGCCTGGTCGGAGGCGTAAAGCGAGAATACCGCGGCCTTCGCGATGGCGTAGCGCGGCGCGACGCGGGAAACGGCGTCGCGGATGGATCCGAAATCGTTCATGAGGTGGCTCCTTTGCAGCCTGGTGGGCTTAATGGTTGCATAGGATTCCAGTATATCGCCAATCACGAAAAGTGACGCACCGGCGGGGGTCTTTCATAGGTCGAAAAAACGCTCGTTTGTTTGAGCCATTCTCTAACAACACTATTTCGTGATTAACGTGTTAATTCAAATTGTAATGACACTTTATTAAACAAAAAAGTTGTTAGATAATATACTTATTGGATAATCGAGCAAAAGTGTCATTAGGGGCAGTATGCAGTGGCAAGATAAAGGTCAAGGTTTTCTGAGGAAGAATCTTTCGGGCGAGTCGGAGTATAGTTCGTTTATTCCCTCCTCGCTTGATACCGTCGTTCCGGTGGAGCTAAGCGAGGAAACCGTCAGATTGCTCAGCGCTTGCTCCCGAAAACTCGGCGAGCTTGAAGGCATGCTGCGTTTTGTCCCCAATGCTTCCATGTATCTTGCGATGTACGTCCGCAAAGAGGCTTTACTTTCAGCCCAGATCGAGGGAACTCAGTGCACGTTCGACGACATTCTCGATCCTGAGAACGTCGAATTGGCTCAACGTGATGTCGCCGACGTAGTTAACTATATCAGGGCAACAGAATATGCTGTGCGGAGAATGAACGAACTACCTCTTTGCATGCGCTTGCTTAAAGAGGTTCATGCGGAATTGCTGTCGGGCACGCGCGGCTCTGAAAAGAATCCCGGAGAGGTTAGGTCGTCTCAGAATTGGATAGGGCCAGCTGGATGCGGCCTGAGAAACGCTGCATATATTCCCCCTAACGTCGATGATATGCATGATGCTTTGGGTGAGCTGGACAAATTCATCAATAGCGATATCGCAATCGATCCAATTGTGAAGGCCTCCCTTGTCCATTATCAATTCGAGACGGTGCACCCTTTTCTTGATGGAAACGGCCGTCTGGGGCGCCTGCTCATCACTCTTTCCCTGATGAATGACGGGGCGCTCAGCGCTGCGATATTCTATCCTTCTTATCAGCTCAAGCTTCGTAGAAGGGAATATTATGAACGTCTGATGGCGGTTAGGGAGAATGGCGAGTATGCGCAGTGGGTCGGCTTCTTCTGCGATTGCCTTCTGGCCAGCGCGGTGGATGCCATAGGCTCGCTCGAAAGACTCGTCGATTTGCGAACCAAGAACACGAATCTAATTAATGGAGGATTAGGGCGCTCGGCATCAAATGGCCAGCGTTTTTTGGAGCTTCTTGAGGGCAATCCCATCGTTGATGTGTCTTTTGTCGCAGAAAAGCTTGATATTGCTAGAACCACCGCCAGCAATCTTGTTAAGGATTTCGTTGGACTGGGGATTCTTGTGCAGCGAGAAAAGGGGAAGCAGCGTTATAGGACGTTTCTCTATGAGGATTACTTGAGCATCTTGAGACAAGGTAGCGACCCCTTGTAGGAGGTTGGTAAGAAGGCGGAGCCGATTGGGCAGTGCATCCTATCCCGCCTTCCCTGTGGGATACCTCGGTTTTCGTGCAACTTCTGAGCAGAAAGACAACGCCAAGTGCGCGAAGAAAGCGGTTTGGGGCTATATCAATCGCCTCCGCATCGACGAAGGATACGAATGCAGGGAGCAACACGATGCATCCTTCTTTGCAACTGCCGAGAACGTGATTAACGCTTTTGCTGGATACGGGGATGACGATTCCTCGTTCGGGTTCGGCAATGCGCAAAAACTCATCAACATGACCGCGAAATACATTGCCTTGGGCATTTACATGGATGATTGCAGGGAGGACTTCCAATACTGTCATTGTCCTATGGATGGCATAATGGTGGATAAAGTTACCAAGCTCGCAGGAAGGTTGGTGGACGAGGGGGAAGAAGGACTCCGTGCTTCGCTGGAGAATTTCGCATACAAGCGCCCACGTGCCCACGACTGGGCGGCCAAGGACGAAGTCCGTTGGAGCAAGCTGACCCTCGAGAACCGAAAACCATGCGAGGGTTTCCAAGAAGTTGTTCGGGCTCTAGCGGAAAGAGAGGGGTTATCCCCGCTTGAGTTCGACTTTTGCGTTTGGGGCAGTGACGGAGATGAAAGATAGTAGCTCCGTGGGCGATTCTACTGCTGGGATTTTTACAGAAATCCCAGTAATGTAGCATCCTCGAAACTCAAATATCGAGCCCATTCGTTTTCATCCCCCCGAATCGAAGGAGGTCGGGTTTGCACCCAAAAGCCTTGCCGCTCACGCCCGACGCGACGCAAGTCACCTGACCCCTGTCTCACCTCGTCTCTCAGCGGGCCTCCTCGTGTTTCTTCCTGATGCAACCGACGAAAAACCGACGCAAAATTTTTCATCGGTTTTGCGTCGGGCGGAAAGCAGCCCCCGTCGCCTTCCCTTACGACGCTTTGAAGTTGTAGATTGGCCTCATGACATCGATGATATCCACCGACTCGGCGATGGGGCCGATGATGTCCTCGATGGGCTTGTAGGCGCCAGGCGCCTCGTCGATGGTGCGCTCGTTCACCGAGGTCGAATAGATGCCCTCCATGGCGGTCTGGTACTCGCGCAGGTTGAGCGTCTCCCTCGCCTCGCGGCGCGACATGACGCGGCCCGCGCCGTGGGGCGCCGAGTTGTTCCACGCCTCGTTGCCGTGCCGTGCGTTCCCTCAATCGTGAACATGGCAATCCTTCCTGCTCCTTGGCGGCCCCTAGGAGTCTGGCGTGATGCATCATAGGCGCTCCCTAGGAAGTGGTTGTCCCATCCTTCGTACAGGGCTCATGCGCGATGAGGTCGGGTTGTCCTAGCATAAATTGCATTCTTGGTGATTGGCCCTTTCCCAATCACTTTCGGGAGGCACTTCTTTGGAAGAGTAGTCTTGCTTGACTTGCTATCGGCTTGCAATTTAGGCGGCTGTGGGAGAAGGGGTAGGGGAAGGAGTGAGAAGGGGAAGGGGAGAGGCTCGACGTCGCGACCCATCTGGGCGCAATTGGTGCAGCGATTCAGGAAGATTCTGGTACGAAAACCGAGGTATCCCACGACGAGGGCTTCATTTCTGCGCTCCATCGCGGGTTGCTTTTCGGTCGCGGGAAGAATTCCCAGGTCAGCGCATCGCCCAATTCGAGGGCGACCCACGACTCGTGGCTTCCCCGCGGGATACCTCGGTTTTCGTGCCAAGATTTGCCTTGGGGGCTGTACTATTTCAGATTCGCACGCCATTCCGATTCGGAAGAGCAACTTGCCCTTCCGAGCGTTCGCTTTTCCTGTTTATTACCGGAAGCGACCCCTTATGGCTATCGCGCTGCAATTCTTCGTATGCCTTGCAATCTCGATGCTCCCTCGAGTATCCCGATAAGCTCATCAGCCTGGTAGTACGCTCCTCGTTTCGCATTGCCCATCTTCGAAAGGATACCTCTCTCGCAAGCGGTCTCTATAAGAGTGCGTGCCGATCGGTCGGTGATGGCGAGACGGTTGGCGACATATGCGGCGTTCACGACAGGCTGTTCGACGAGAAGCTCGGGTAAACCGTGGGACGCCGATCCTGCGCGGTCGGTGTTCGAGGCACGCCATGCGCTCAACACATCGTCCACGTCGTCGGCGATGCGCAAACCGATGACGACGGCAAGCTCCAGAGCATCGGCAAAGCAGGCGATTATTGGCTCAATCTTTCCGACGTGGTAGGCGTCGAGCGCTTTCATGTACCGTTCAACGTCATGCAGCAGGCCCGCTGAGACGGGCAGGGTTGAATGCATCAGGACTTCGTCGTTTGCAAGCATGCGATGCACGAGCGCTCTGCCAGTGCGGCCGTTGCCGTCCGTAAAGGGGTGGATTGTCTCGAACTGCGCGTGGAAAATCGCTTCTTTGGCAACGGGAGGAACGTCCTCCCGCACCCCGAACTCAATTAGGTCGTTGATGTAGTCTGGAACGCGACTTGCGTGAGGGGGCACGAACGACGCTCCATGCGGGCTGTAGGGCGTGCCACCGATCCATACCTGCTCGTTTCGCAGTCCCTCCCACTCGGAGGTTTCTGCCATGAGCACGTCATGGATGCTGCAGATAGAATCGATGCTCACGGGTCCACTTTGCCGCAGAGCCTCGCGCATGGCGGCGACGTTGCCCGCGATGAGGAGCGCATTCGTAGGTGCCTTGTCGGAAAGTTCTGCGAGTGCCACATTGCGCACGCTCGATGTGAGCCTCTCAATCTGGGAGCTCGATGAAGACTCGCTTCTTAAAAGGAGGGCTGGAAGGTTCCAATCGCGCGCATTCTGGGCTTCGTCGAAGCGCGTTACGGCAACTTCGACATCTGCAATCCGCCGCTGAATCTCAGGAGGCAGGTTGACCGTCAGTTGGGCAATCTTTGCTGGGAGCGCAGCCTCATATGTCGGCAAAATCTTGCGTCTGCGACTCTTGGGTATGAACGCGAGCTCGTCGTAATCCCTTTCCCATGCGCATGTCTCATAGGCTACACTCGGCCACATGACTTACTCCTTGCGAATTCAATGCCGATTCTGCTAGTTTTACGGAAGTGAATCATAGTACACTTCCGTAAAACTAACAATAGGTGTCATCATTCGTGTGCCTCTTGTGATTGCGGATGTTTCTTCGTTTGACGAGGCCGGCGCTCAGCTCGTCCGGCTGGACGCTCACTTCCAAACAGATTGTCGAGCCCGCCGAGCGCGTTTGCATCACGTTCTCCCATCCCCTCGCATGAGAGCCCTAAAGGGAATGTGGCGAAGTGTGGCGGCGGGGGAAGGGGAGGGGCTCGACGTCGCGACCCATCTGGGCGCAATTGGTGCAGCGATTCAGGAAGATTCTGGTACGAAAACCGAGGTATCCCACGACGAGGGCTTCATTTCTGCGCTCCATCGCGGGTTGCTTTTCGGTCGTAGGAAGAATCCCCAGGTCAGAATCTCGCTCAATTCGAGAGTGACCCACGACCGCGCCTTCCGCGTGGGATACCTCGGTTTTCGTGCCAGAATCTGTCTTGAGGGCTGTACTTTTTCGGGCCGCTGTCCACTGCGTTCGCTCAGCAAGCAGGATTGTCCAAGAGTGTTGAATGCTGTCCCCGCTATATCGGGGGTTCGTCCGATTGTTGGAGGCTCGCATTCCCAACGCCGTTCCCGGACTCTTGGAGAGCGTTCAAAGTGCGTCCAAGAAGCTATTTTGGCAGGCTTTCCTCGTCGAGCAGAAAATCGAACACGGACATAGTCAGAATCCCCTCGTTGTCGTAAGTCGGCTTCACCACATCGCGCACGAGCACGATCTTGCTGAAACTGTCGGGTACTTCGCGAAGTGGGGCCTTTTCCTGGCGTGTCTTCTCCTCATCCGGCAAGTGAAGCGTCGACTGTATGTAATAGCGCCGGGAACCTAGATTCGCGACGAAATCCACCTCGAGTTGCTTGCGCACTACCTTGCCGTCGACGCGCCTAGCCTTCGCGACAGAGCCGACGTCGACGGAAAAGCCCCTCGCGCGCAGCTCGTTGTACACGATGTTCTCCATGATGTGGGTCTCCTCGACCTGCCTGAAGCCTAGTCTCGCGTTGCGCAGGCCGATGTCCTCGAAGTAGTATTTCTTAGGACTCCCGATGTACTTGCGTCCCTTGACGTCGTACCGGCGGGCCTCTTCGATGAGGAAGGACTCCTCAAGGTAGCTGATGTAAGTGGAAATGGTGTTCGCGGTGATCTTCGAGTTCAGAACGCTTTTGAAGGTCGCCTCGATTTTGGGTGGGTTGGTGAGCGAACCGATGGAGGATGCCAACACGTCCACGAGGTCTTCGAGCTCTTGGGTCTTTGCCACCTTGTTCCTGGCCACCACATCCTTCAAGTATGTCTCGGAGAACAGGCGCTCTAGGTAGCGTGACTTTTGCTCGTCCGTGCGCATGCCAAGAAGAAGGGGCATGCCTCCGAAGACGACATACTCGGCCCAACCCTGGTATTTGTCTCCCTCAAAGCCTTGCATGAATTCGGAGAAGGACAGTGGTCGCACTCGGACCTCGTCTCCTCGTCCGCGAAACTGCGTCATGACGTCAGAGGACAGCAGTTTGGAGTTGCTGCCTGTCACATAGACGTCGACATTTCGCATGCGCAGCAGGCCGTTGAGCACACCATAGAGGCGAGGAGGCTCGTGCCCGCGTAGCTCCTCGTCGGAGATCGCGTATTGCACCTCGTCGAGCATGACGTAGTATCGCGACGTCTTATTCGCTATCTTGGACTTCAAGTAGCTGTCAAGCACACCCGGGTCGCGCAGGCCCCTGTTCGCCTCCTCGTCCAATGCAACCTCTACGATACGATCGTCGCCGACCCCTAGCTCGTCTCTGAGGTAGTTGCCGAAGAGTTCGAACAGCAGATATGTTTTGCCGCACCGTCTGACGCCCGTGATTACTTTGATCATCCCGTTGTGCATTCTGTCTATCAGGTTGTTTAGGTATCTATCCCTGCGCACTTCCATGTCTGCCTCCCTCAAATTTTCATTTAGTGATTATGTCACATGTTGCATTTTCGCTCAATGTAAACCCATGGTGCGATGCAATTCGGTCATGGAGTGTTTGACAATCAGGAACGTTCGCGGCGCAACGGTCGTTCCCGTCCGTCAGGCATGAAAGTCGCTTCAGATCTTTGCGCTGAAGGTGGCTGTCGTGAAAGTGTTAGCTGTTGGAGTGAAAGCTGATTCGAGTCCAGCCTTTCTGAATGTTCGTCATCGCCGCAACGACGTGTGCGCTGTAGCGGCCTTTGGGGCGCTATCTTTTCGCGGGCAGGCGCGATAGGCGATTTAACGATTCTCGATACTCTGACGATAAAAGCGATAATGACGATAATCGCGAAAGGCCAGGTGGGACTATGGAGGGTAAGAGCAAGTCCAAAGCTAACCCATTCTAGCCAACGGCAAACGCTGATCCATCTGTGCCTGTCGGGTCCAATCAAAGATTGGGCATAAGATAATCCCTAGTATTTCTGGGCTTCCTTGAGCGCTTTGAGGTAGGTGGCGTAGTGCTCTACCCGGTGGGCATCGCTTGCGAGGTAGTCGACCAGCCCGTTCTTGAGCAGCGCCGTGGCGGTGCGTCGGCGCGGGCTGAAGATGCCTCCTTCCACGAAGTTCGCGGAAAGCTGAAGCCGGCAGCCCATTTCCCTCATCTCGCGCGCGATGTCGATATCCTCCTGCACGGGCTTGTAGCGCTCGGGGTGGGCGATCACGATGTCAACGCCCTTGCCCTGGATGGTGTAAATCGCGCGCTGCCAGTTCGCGGGCAGATGGCTGCTTGAGAACTCGAGCAAAAGCAAGTTGGTGTCCTCGATGCAGAGGCTGGGCGCCGCATCGAGCCCCATGTCGGCGAGCTTCTTCCAGTGCACCTCATATCCTAAGCTCAGGCGCACGCCGTTCTTCTCCGCATGCGCCTTGAAGGCCCGATAGCGCTTTGCGATAAGCTCTGCGTCGAAGTCGGAGTGCTTGCAATGGGGAGTGCACACGATGTGATTGATACCGGCGTCCCGCGCGGCAAGCAGCATCTGGTGGGACTCCGCCGGCGTGCGCGAGCCATCGTCGACCCCGTTTAGGATATGGCAATGGATGTCGAACACGCCCTCTCCTTTCCCACGCTGCCTCGCTGCCCGCTCGCTTACCGCACGCGCGTTTCGCTGCACGTGCCCGTGCCCGCTCTCTTGTCGAGCACGGCGGCCCTATTCTTCGCTTCCCACCTCGTGATAGTACACGTTGAGAACTGTCTCGTACACGTTCGTCTTGTCCAGGTAGAACTCCGCGAACTTGTCCCCTTGCTGCATGGTGCCCTGAAGGGTGGTCATGCCGACCGACGTGATCCCTGTCGCCAGGACGGAGCTTGCCAGGTAGCTGAACTCGTTGAGCCCCAAGTTCGTCACGGCATAGTTCGAAGCCGTCGTGTATAGGTTGACCAGCGTCCCGACGTTACCCTGGGCACTCGAGAGCGCCTGCTTGCAAAACGTCTCGACGAACTGCGACTGGCGCGTCTGGCGGTCGAGCGACGAGGTCAGCACCGATGTGTCGCGCCACTGCACGTACTTGAGCGCGTTGCTTCCGAACAAAACGGTCGGCTCGCCCTCGACGATGTTGGTGTTGGGGATCGACTGCGTCGGGGTCAGCGACACGCCACCGATGGCATCCGCGAGCGCGCCTACGCCGTCCATATCGAGCGAGAAGTAGTAGCTCACGGGCATGTTGTACAGCACGCGCGAAACTGCGGAGGCGGTGTATTGGCTGCTCAGCTCACCGCCGTCGCCATATGCGTAGGCCAGGCATAGCTGCATGGTCGACATGCCGGTGAAGGTGTCTCCCATGAACTCGCCCACCTCGACCATCGAGTCGCGCGGGATGCCGATTCCCGTCGTCTCGCCGGTGTCGAGGTTCACGGCGAGCACCATGACGGCGTCCGCCTGCCCGACGCTCTTGCCCGGTACGACTTCCTCGGTCTGGCGGTCGTAGCCTATGACGGCGACGGAAACCATATTCTCGTTCAGCGCGTACGTCTTCCCGTTGTACTCGACGGTGCGGCCCTCGTCGTAGGTCACGGCGCTGTCATCCGCCTGAATGTCGTCGGCGGTATTGGCCTGCTTCACAGCGCTCTCGCCCGACTTCATGAAGGCGAAGGCGGCGATGGCGATGACGACCGCTATCGCCGCGAGAATCCCCACGACGATAGCGACGCGCTTCAAAATTTTCTTGCGACGCGAATGATGGTGCTTCTTCTTCCTGATGAGGACCTCTTCCTCCATCGTCTGGGGCGCCTCGGGGGTTGCGGGCGTCGGGGTCCCCTCGGGAGTCTTGGGGGTCGCGGGTGCCTCGGGCGTCGGGGTGGTGCCGCTGCCCGCCTCATCCAGGGCGTTGTCTTTCGTTTCGCTCTCTTCCAAAGTGCTTCGTCTTTCGCGTTAGTAGGTCGGTTGGTCGCTGACGAGAACTCCCGTCACGAGGTATCTTCTCACGATGTGGTTGGAATCGCCGGTGCAGGTGCTCAGCTGCACGATTTTATCGCTTGAAGTGAGCGTTGTTCCCTCGCGCACGTTCTCGACGAGCGAGTCGGGGCTGAGTACCGAGTCGAAGTACTGCTGGACGATGGTCGGGTCGGAGAAGTTGAACGAGTTCAGGATGTGGCGGTTGTCGTACTGGTAGGCGGCAATCACGCGGTAGGTGAGGATGTGCCCGTCGGTGTAGAGGTACATGTCCTCGTGGGAGTCGAAGAAGTCTTTGTTCTCGAAGCGGTGCAACGAGGTGAACATGGTTCCCTGCACCAGGTTGTGCCCGTAGATCACCGTGACGGGGTCGGAGAAGTCAGTCTTGTTTGCCAGCTGCGTGTAGATGGCACCCTCCTCGGACCATTCGCCGTCCTTGTTGTGTTTCAGGTAGAACGTGTCATCGGTCGGGTGCTGCACCACCGGGTAGTTCACATCGGTGCCGGGGATGTAGATCCAGGCGTAGATGTCGGGGTTCTCCAGGCGAAGCGACGCGAAGTCGATGGGGTTTTCCACCCGCGGGTCCGCGGCATCTTGCGAGGTGGTGGGGGCTTCTGGCTCGGGGGTAGCGGCTGCCTCCTCGGCCGTTTTCGCAATCTGGACGTTCTGCCACACGAGGTACACCCCGCCGGCGATTGCCGCGCACACTAACACGACGAGCAGCACGACGAGCGCCGCGATTTGCGGGCGTTTCTTATGGGAGCCGTCGCCCGTGCCCGATGCGTTGGCGCTCGGTGCCTTCGCGTGCTTGGGGGCGATATCCTCTTCGGTCGGTTTCGTCTTGTCGTTTGCCATGTGTTCCTTACAATGATGCTGGTCAGCGAGCTGCCGACGGCCCTGCTCGTGTGGGTTGTCGGCAGCGCTGCCCGTGTGGGTTGCACGCGCCGCTGTTCGTGCAGGAGGCCCGTGCAACCCGCCCTTTTCGCTGGCCGAGTGCCTCTTTCTCGCAGGGCGTTTGAAAGCATGACGGGAAGCCGAAGCGGGCTTCCCGTCATGGGCGCTGCGTTAGATCCTCGTGTTCTTGTGGCGTGGCGCGCGACCGTCGGCACGGCGTGGCACTGCCGGCTTGAAGGCGCCCCGCGGGAACTGCTCGTCGGCGCTCGCTCGAGCGGCCCTCTGTGGGCTTGCAGCTGGGGGCATGCCAGCGCCCGCATTCGCGTTCGGGCTCACACCCGCGCCCGAACCTTGGCGCCGTGGCCGTTCGCCGCTTTCCCTGCGTTCCGCCTGCTTGGGGTCGATGCCCGCCTTGCGTGCCCATTGGCCGATGTCGTCTGCGGCCAGATCGCGCGCGTTGGGGTTCTCCATCAGCTGCTTTTCGCAGTCCTTGCGGGAGACGCGCTTCCCCTCGGAGTTGTAGTAGGCGTAGTAGTAATCGTTGTTCGCCTCTTCGCGTGAGAACGTGATGACCGATCCCAAGATGCGCGCGTTGGCTGCCTTGAGCTGTTGCACGCCGGCGACGACGTCGTCGCGCTTCGCCGCGCGCTCGCGAATGACGTACAGCGTGCCGTCGACCAGGTTCGATATGATGGCAGCGTCAACGAAAAGCCCGATGGGGGGCGAGTCGAATATCACGTAGTCGAACATATCGCGCAGTGTGTCGACGAGAGCCGTGAAGCGCTTGGTCGAAAGGACGTCAGGAGGGGAGGGGATGTTCGGCTCGGAGTCCATGAAGTACAGGTTGGGACGGTCGGTCGGGTAGATAGCGCTCTTGAGCGGCGCCTGCCCGACGAGCACGGAATACAGGCCGCATTCCGTGTGGATGCCCAGAAGTCCCGCGATGCAGCGGCGGCGCATGTCGGTGTCGACGATGTTGGGGTCGTTGCCTGTTCCTGCGTCTACATCGATGGGCGTCTTTTCCCGGGGACGCCCGAAGAATACTTAGCGTTCAACGATGTGATTCGCAGACATGCGAGCCGACGGGGCATTCCCTACGTTGATATGTGGCAGATGTTCAAGTCCGAGGTTGAGACTAATGGCTGGGGCCATGCCTACAACAAGGACCACTTCCACCCCAACGGCACCGGATACGGGCTAATGACCGAAGCGATGGTTTCGGCGATACATGAAGAACTGCATTTGATTGAAGAAGCACGATAGAGAAGACAAACGTTGGGCATTCGAGATAGCGTGACGGGGGGATTGCGTCTCGGCTTGTATTTCGCACAACGCTGCGTCAACCCATGCATTTGGGGTACCGTCAATAGTTTTGCGCAAATTCAGCCAATCGTCAGCACGACTGCTCCTTGAGAAGCGACACGTCCAGGTAGCGGCGGGACCCCACTCGCTGTCGGCGACGTACTTCAGGCGGGCGGCCACCAGCATGAGCGTGGACTTGCCGTCGGGAAAGGTGCCGACCACGCGGGTCCTGCGCCTTATCTCCCTGTTGAGCCGCTCGATCGCGTTGTTCGTGCGGATGCGCCGCCAATGCTTGCGGGGCATCGTGCAGTACGCGAGGGTCTCGGCATGCCCGTCGCGCGCGACCTTGGCGGCCTCCTTCAGACTCATCGACTCGAGCTCGTCGGCGACGGCGATGGTGCGTTAAGAGCGATATATAATTGAATCAAAAGCTGGCAAGGAGGTTTTGCGTGGAGCAAAAGAGTGAACGCTGTTTGAGGGAAATAGTCGTTTCCCTTGATGATAACGACAACTCGTGCATCGAAGAAGAAAACGCGAAGTTCTTGCGCAAGGTCTTTGCTAGTGCACATATCAATGTCTTGCTGGGCTCTGGCTTCTCTGGCAGTGTGGTTCCCGTCCTACAAGGACGGGAATCTTGGTTTCAGACGGTCGACGAACACATACGCGATTGTCCGGGAAACGAGAGGGAAATGTGGCTCTCGGCACGGGCGCTCTTGCGGGCGGAGTATTTCAAATCCATCATGCATCCCCTTTGCGAGGCGGACGCCACTGAGCTGCAGAAAGCGTTTGTCGCCTCGGCGTGCAGGCTTATCGAGAATCGAGGGACGACAACCCTCCCAAAACGCGTGAACTTCTTCACAACAAACTATGACCCGTTGATAGAGCTCTCACTTGAAAGCCTCGGCGTTCCTTTCAACGATGGTTTTGTCGGGCGAGGAAAGCCGCGGTTCGACCCCTCCGCATTTAGCCGGCTTATGTGCGAGCAATCGCTTTTTATGGAGTATACCTCGCAGGTGACGACCGCAAATGTGCTGAAGGCGCACGGGTCGTTGACATGGCGACGGGTAGGCGGTTTTGACCGCAAAGAGATTGCGTACTCAAGCGTCGAGAGTACCTTGGACGATTGCATCGAGGGTTATGAAGGCGTTCTTGATTTCCCTGCCATTTCCGAGCTGACCGCGCTGGTTAAGGGTTCCTGTGACGCTGTGCTGTTACAGTCGTTCAAGGAACTCGTTTCCGGCCTTTCCGATGACGATGTGGATTTGCTCCAAGCATTCGGGAAGAGCTATGACTCAACGCTTTGCATCGTGAACTCTGCCAAGCGGAAGTTTGAGGAGACCGTTCTCGAGCAAAGCTATTATGACCTGCTGCGCATCTATGCAAACGAGCTTGACCGTAATAACGCGTTGCTTCTTGTGTTCGGATTCTCGTTCGCCGACGAGCATATCCTTGAGCTCACGAAGAGGGCCATTCGTTCAAACCCGAAACTCATAGTGCTGATTTCATGCCATACCAGAGGTGACGCTGCCTGGTATCGCTCCCTGTTCCCCAATGCCGACAATGTCTATCTCCTTGTTCCCAAGGAAGACAAGGAGATAGGGTTGGGTGAGCTCACCGAGGTGCTGAGATGCGTGGCGAGGTGAGCGGCGACCTCCTCCTGATCGGGGAGGTGACCGAAGTTCGCGGCACCAAGGTCAAGGTGAGGGTGTACAGCCAGGCGAACGAGGCGAGCGTCTTCTACCACGGCGAGCTCGTGCGCGGCGTCTCCGTTGGCGGATACCTGCGTCTGCCTTGCGGCTACGACGATGTGATCGGGATTGTCGAAGGCGACTACCAGCAGGAGAGCAGGGCTGTCGCTTTGAAAGGGGCCGATGGGCGCGAGGCGCCGGGCTCGTATCTCGAGCGCTATGTGGACGTTTCGGTGTTCGGCAGCTTCTCCTCTGGGAGGTTTAACCGCGGCATTGGGGTACTGCCCTTGGTGCGTTCGAAGGCGTATCTTCTCTCGCCTGAACAGCTCGCGGCCGTGAATTCGCCCGTCGAAGCCACCGGCGCGGGCTTCAGGGTAGGGGAACTGGCCGGGCATGATGGGGTCGACGTGAAGCTGCCGTTCAACGCGCTGTTCGCGAGCCACATTGGAATCTTTGGGAACACCGGCTCGGGCAAGTCGAACACGCTATGTCGACTTTTCACCGACTGTCTCGGGCAGCGTGCCGGATGCGGGAGCAGCAAGTTCGTTTTCATCGACTTTAACGGTGAGTACACTGCAAAGACCGTATTGTGTCATGACAAGGTAGTCTACGTGCCAAACACTAGAACAGGAGCCGGCGGCAAAATCCCCGTTCCACCCGACTTCTTCTTTGATGTGGACATGTGGACAATGTTAGCCAAGGCGACCGAGAAGACGCAACGGCCGTTTTTGAAAAGGTGCATTCGCAAAGCCGGGGCGATTTTGGAAATGAGCGACCCCGGTGCCTATCTGCGCGGCATGGTCAGAAAGCTTCTGGAAGGCTATTGCGGCTGCGGCTCCGCTTTCGATGAGCAGCGCGAGGACTTGACAAGGCTCTTTTCGCTTGTCCCCGGCGTAGATGTAAGCAGCCTGGAGAGGGCGCTTGACTCTGTTGAGGTTTTTCAGAAGTATAACAACGCACTCCACAAACGCGATAGTGGGGAGCTACTTTACTCGACCGCCGATGTGCCTGAAGTTTTCTCCGATCTACGCTATGAGAGCATGGATTACTCATCGTTGGCTTCTGACGGGCCCATTTTGCTGGAATTCATCGCGCGATATCGGTTTATTGAGGCGGTTCGCTCTCATACGATTACTCGTGAGCATATTGCGCCCTTGATACAGCGTTACTCGGCAGAGCTGGGGGAGGCTTCAAAACTCTACGAGCCTTGCGCCAGCGGTTTCAAATCCGATGTCTCCGTCATCTCGCTGCTCAATGTTAACCTTGAGCAGAAGAAGGTCGTTCCGCTCGTCGTGGCGAAGACGCTCTATCAGTTCCAGAAGGGGCGCGGGCAAAACGAGCGTGGAAGCAGCACTCATCTGGTCGTCGACGAAGCACACAACATCTTGTCGTACTCGTCGCAGCGCGAGAGCGAGAACTGGCGCGACTATCGGCTTGAAACGTTCGAGGAAATCGTCAAGGAGGGGCGCAAGTTTGGCATGTACCTCACCGTGTGCAGCCAACGGCCGGCTGACATATCGCCTACGATTCTCTCGCAGATGCACAACTACTTCATCCATAGGCTCGTGAACGACGAGGACCTGAGGGCGATTGGCAAAGCTGTCTCGTTCATCGATGGCGCGAATGCGAGCATGATTCCCGTACTTCCGCAGGGGTGCTGCATAGTGAGCGGCACGGCGACGACGTACCCGGTGCGCGTGCGGGTTGACTCCCTTGAGCTTGAGAAGCAGCCCATGAGCTTCGACAGGGACCTTGCGAAGGCTTGGGGCGTCGAATGAGCGAAGGGGCCGAGATGGATGATGCTGGTTTCGCCGAGGCGATTGCCAGGTTGGTGGAGAGGCATCCTGCGCTCTACTATCGGATGAAGTTGGAGGATTCACATATCCCACTCCATGTCGTGAAGAGAGATTTTTTTGGCGATACGTTCCTGGAAGTCTTCCGGCAATACAACAATGCGCTCTTCGATTCCGTCAGGCTGATGATTCGCTACGAGAAGTCATTGAAGGCATGGAGGGAGATTGTCGCGGGGGTCGACGATAAGGTTCTGAGGGACATGCTGGTCATGGATTATGTCCATCCGGTGTTCATGGCGGCGTGCGATCTGCCCAACGTGTTCAAAGACCAGCTTGTCCGTGGGTGCGTCAAACTCGCAACGGTCGCGAAGGGCGATTACTCGTATCTTCGCGACGGACGCCCCAGATGGTTTGATGTTATGAAAGATGCGTGCGCCGATACTTCTCTCGGTGCGCAGTTGTGCGATATCGTTGCCGGAGATTTGTTCGAATGTGCTGATGCGGCGCATTTCCGGGAGCTGCACGGCTCTGGTATGCATGACTTGTTGCAGAGCCTGGTAAGCGGGCTTGAGCAAACAGTTTCGGCGGCTAATTGCATCACTATGCAGACCTATATTCAACCCTTCGACCTTGGCAAGGAGCTTGAGGCTCTGGACAGGCAGAGGCGCAGAATTCAGAAAGCGTACCTGTTGTTCGGGGATTACGGCGACGCCCTGCATGAGGGGCGGTCTGGTAATTAGAGCGGCGGATTGCTGCGGGAGGTTGGAATGGATAACGTTGGGTCGGGGGAGCTGGAATCATAGCGAGCGTCAAAGATAGCGTGTCTTGAATCTGCCCCAGATCCGTTAACAAGTCGATTCTCCGTGTCCATTGTATTGTCCCAGTCCAGTGAACCGGGCGCGCAGGGGCAAGGCGGACCCGGGCTGCCCGTACTGCTCGGGACGCAAGGTGCTCGCCGGCTACAACGACCTGGCCACCACGCATCCCGACATAGCGGCGATGTGGCACCCGCGCATGAACAAGCGCTTGAAACCCACCGGCGTGCAGGCCATAAGCCGCAAGCGCGTATGGTGGCGCGGCGAGTGCGGCCACGTCTACCAGATGGCCGTCAGTGACAGGGTGAGGACCAAGCCGGGCTACTGCCCGTACTGTTCGGGGAGGAAGAGGCCCGAGAGGCCGATAAGGCTCGACTAGCCCTCGGCCCCTCGGCGAGGAAGGAACGGGGGAGGCGTCGGCACCTCCTGCCTATAGGCGTGATCTTGCGAATATTGGACTGGGCGGCCATGCGTGGCAGCTACGGGGGCTGCATTGTTTTCGGTGGCCGCTTGGGTTGCGGACGCATGGAGGCGTATGGCTGGGTTGCTTGCGGGTACGTGCCAGAGCGTCGAGCCCCTCGATTCAACTGAAATGGAGGTATCGCGCAAACTTCGAGAACCGCATAGTCTGCAAATTGCATGCCGATATGCGGTTCAAGTTTGCGGCAACTCTTGATTGACTACGTTTTAGTGCCTATAATCACAGGAAAACTCTGAAAATACGTTTAAAAACAATGAAAGGGATGTTGAGGGCGATGCTTTGCCAGTTCACCTTCAGGAACTACAGGTCCTACCGCGACGAGGCGGAGCTGTCCATGCAGGCGACGCCGATGAGGGAGTTCGAGCGCTCCCTCATCGAGTGCCCCGACGGGCAGAGCTTCCTGCCGGTGGCCGCGGTGTACGGCCCCAACGCCGGCGGCAAGTCCAACCTGCTCGAGGCCCTCGACTACGTGCGCTCGGCGGTGGCCAGGCCGGTCTGGCTGCTGTCCGCCCGCGCTGACGCGCCCGAGGGGGAGCGCCCCTCGATGGCCCGCTGCTCGGCGTTCGAGTTCGACGACGTGTCGGCCGCCGAGCCCACCGAGTTCGAGCTCTACTACCGCGCGGGCGAGCACGAGTACCGCTACATCCTTTCCGTGCACGCCGACGAGATCGTGTCCGAGGGACTGTGGCGGCGCAAATTGGGCGCATCGCGCACGGCGACGCTGTTTGAGCGCGAGGGTGCCGAGGTCGTGCTCGGCCCCACGCTGCGCAAGCTCGCGACGGCCGCGACGTTCAACCCGAGCCTGCCGTATTTGTCGTTCCTCTGCATCAACTTCGACGCGCCGGTGGTCAAGGAGGCGGCGAGCTGGTTCCTCGGCGGGGTGTTCCTGAACTACAACAGCTCTTATCTGGAGCGTGCGCTCGAGCAGATGCTCGACGAGGCGGACTCGCCCGAGGTCACGCGCTTCCTGCGCGCTGTGGACGTGCGCATCGACGGCTTCAGGGTGGAGAAGGCCCCCGAGGGGCGCGGCCAGCGCGTCTTCGTGAAACATGAAGTGGACGGTAAGGGTTACGAGCTGCGGCTGTCCGAGGAGTCGGCCGGCACTCAGAAGCTCATGGGGCTGGCGGCGTTTTTGCTGGCAGCGCTCGAGCGCGGCGGCACCGTGATCGTCGACGAGCTGGACGCCAAGCTGCACCCGAAGCTCCTGAGATACGTGATCCTGCTGTTCAAGGACCCCGAGGTCAACAAGCACGGCGCGCAGCTCATCTTCTCGTCGCAGGACGTGTCCACCATGCGAAACGACGTGTTCCGCCGCGACGAGATATGGTTCGCGGCGCGCGGCGAGGGGGAGGCCAGCCAGCTGTGGTCGCTCGCCGACATCCACGAGGCCAACGGCAACTTGGTCAGCAAGAACGCGGCCTTCGACAAGCAGTACCTGTCGGGCCGTTACGGCGCCGACCCGTACCTCACCCGCATCGAGGAGTGGGACTAGCATGGCGGCGAAAAAGGGCAAGGGCTGGCGCAGCGGCAGGCGCGAGGGCCGCTCTCGCATGGTCCAGATGACGCGCCACCTCGTGGTGAGCGAGGGCAAGGAGACCGAGCCCCGCTACTTCGAGGGCGTGCGCGCGGCGCTGGGTGCGGCGAACGGCCGCAAGGTCGCCATCATCGTCAAGGGAACTGGCAAGCATACGCTCGACCTGCTCGACTTCGCCGTCGAGCACTGCCGCTACGCGCCAGAGACGTTCGACCACGTGTGGCTCGTGTTCGACAAGGACGACTTCCCGGCGGCCGACTTCGACGCGATGGAGCGCAAATGCGCCGAGCTCTCCGACGGGTCGAGGACGTTCCATGCGCTGTGGTCGAACCCCTGCTTCGAGCTGTGGCCGCTCCTGCACCTGCGCTACACGACCGCACCCATGACGGCCGCCGAGTGCCAGCGCGCCCTCGCGCAGGCGATGTCGAAGGACCTGGACGTCGAGTACCGCAAGAACCTCGGCGGGCTGTTCGGCATGGTGGACGGCCAACGGGCCGAGGCGTTGCAACGTGCGACACGCTTGGCTGCGCACCACGGTGGTCTGGGCAACATCAAGCCATCTGCGCAGAATCCCTCGACTAAGGTAGGCGAGATATTCGACGTGATAGGACCGTATTTGGTTGCTGAATAAGACTAGAATCGGGGGACACATGCGAATCGATATTCTTGAACCGGAACTCGAGGATTTGCTCGAGGTTCTTCTGAACGCAGCAGATGGCTCTGGTTTCGCAGAATTGCCTAATGGCTATACTCCAGAGATTAAGGAACTAGAACGGCGCGGTTATCTTGAAAAGCTGGATGGCGATTTGTCAGGCAACACCTTCGCTTGGTTGTCCTATAAGGGTGCCACCTATTTCGAGGCGAAGGAAGAGATCCTTCTTGAGGCGGAGGCGTCAGGTGAACGGATAGGCCAAATGGCCCTCTCCGTTCTTGAGTCGGCTTCACGCGGAACTTTTTCTATGTCGGAATTATCTGAAGAGAGAATGCGGAAATCGTGCGCATGAGTCGGCAAGGTCTTTTGTCTGTTCAATATGCGGACAACATTCCTTGGTTTGTTTCGGTGACTGACTTAGGCGAGTCGGTCTTGAAATTGGGAGGTTGGTTCCCGTCAGTGAAGGGGGCAGCATGTTTGTTGACGGTAGCAACAACACTTATATTTACGGTGATGCATCGAATTGCAGATTCAGCAAGGATCAGAGGGCTGCAAACGGATTGGCGTTGAGGGGAAATGCCCCGATGCTGTGAAGCTGTTGCTGGAACTTGAAGAAAACGAGCAGATTTGTTCCCTCCTTGGCGAAAAAAGCGAAGAGGTGTTCTCTTACGCCGAGACTGCAGCTTGCGAGGAGGATGCTGGTGGGAGACGAACCTTACGCAAGGTGAAGGAGATACTAGCTGGATTCGGCATAGATATCATGAGCGCCGGTGCTGTCGAACTAATAAAACGCCTTGCGGGAATATAGGCATCGCCTTCGTGTTTAATGATTACACATGTTGCTGGCTTGACGAGGGTCTCGTTCGTTGTGATTTAGGAGTGGCTATGGAATCAAACAATAAGCTTGCGTATTGGCTTCCTAGCGCGAGTGGAGATAAGGTAGTGCGGTATACGTCCGTCAATTCCATCGTCATCATCGGCGCGAACGGATCAGGCAAGTCCAGACTTGGCGCATGGATGGAGCGCCAAGATTTCGAAAAAGTCCATAGAGTTGCTGCGCAGCGTAATCTTAATTTCTCGGAGAGGGTCCCGCTCAAGAGCTACAGCGAAGCTGAGGAGGCGTTTTTCTATGGTAGTTCGCAATACAAAGAAGGCAAGAAGTCGCGTTGGGACTGGGGCAAGGGCTATACCACCAAGCTCCTTGACGACTTCGATGACGTGCTTGCTGCGCTGATAGCCCAAGTGAATCTAGAAAATCAGCGGTTTGTCGATTCCTGCCGTGATGCCGAGGAGCGTGGCGAGCAAAAGCCGCAGGTCCCTCGAACGTCTCTCGACAGGCTCCGTGAGGTTTGGGACGTTGTCTTTCCCCATAGGTCGATCGAGCAAGAGGACGCCTCGTTTTACGCCTATGCCGAGGACCGAGCAAAGCGCTACTCTGCTACCCAAATGAGCGATGGCGAGAGGTCGGTGCTGTATCTGGCAGCCCAGGTCCTTTGTGTGCCCGCATCGAAGATCATCATCATGGACGAGCCCGAGGTGCACCTTCATCCTTCGCTGATGGGTCATCTGTGGAGCGCTTTGGAATCTGCTCGACCTGACTGTCTTTTCATCTACATCACCCATGACGTCAGTTTTGCCACATCGCATAGGTCGTCGGATACGATATGGATTAAAAAATTCGATGGCGATAATTGGGAGCTCGAGGACGTGCCGCAGAGCGACTTGCCCAAAGAGCTTCTTGTCGAACTCCTTGGAAACCGCAAGCGCGTGTTGTTCGTTGAAGGTACAAAAGACAGTTTGGACAAAAGGCTCTATTCTGCGTTGTTTAAAAACTGCTACGTTGTGCCATCTGGAGGCTGCGAGCAGGTTGTCGCGAATGTCAGAGCATATTCTCGCACTCCGGCGCTGCATTTATGCAAGGCATGGGGCATTATAGACAGGGACTTCAAGGAGGATGACGTTCTCGCTTCCTATGCAAGCGAGAACGTGTACGCGCTCGACGTCGCGGAAGTTGAAAATTTGTTCATCACCGAGGAAGTGGTGGAAATCATGGCGCGTCGTTTCTGCGTCGATGAGGAAACTGCGCTCAACGACGTAAAAAGCGAGGTTTTCGGCCGATTTGATAAGCAGCTTGAAAGCCAAATTTCAAAGGCGATAATGGCTGGGGTGAAGAGCCGCTTGGCGGCGGTCGATCTTAGGGGCAAGACCCTTACGGATGCGCAAGAAATCTCTGAGGCTATTGGGATAGAAGAGGTCGCGGCTCATGAGAGAGCAAGGTTTCAGGATGCCGCCGATAGTGGTGATTACAAGAGCATCCTAAGGGTGTTTAACGAGAAATCTCTAGCCAATTCGGTGGGGTGTAAGCTAGGCATCAACAACAAGGCATATATTGAGAAAGCATTGATGCTGCTTGAAAGCGACTCAGGAACCGAGTTGCGTGTGGCGTTGTTGCATTATGTTCCCCATGCACCTTTTGATGGTGCCTAATCCTCTCTTCTGCCTTTAGGCTATCCAGTACTGTCATCAAACTTTAGGGATGGATTAGCTGCAAAGCCTTGCTGTTTCTTCGTTGCATTTCGCATGGCCGCCCTCGACGCGCGCGCAGCCATGGCGTATGCGCGGCGAGTTGCGCATACGCGCTGCCGCTCATATGTGTCGATTGCACATTCTGCTTTTTGCCAGGTCGAGCTTTCGCTTGCCGTTGGACCTTTTCGGCTATGTCATGACAACCTTGTTCCAACCTATCGTATTCGTTGGATGTGGCCAGCCTTTTTTGCCTCGCCTCTGCTTTGCGACCTCGAGGAGCGTAAGCTAGTGGATAACATCATAACAATGATTAGGGTCCAGAAGCTTTCGATGCCTGGAACCGGAGGGGAGCCTGCGGGTTCCCCCTTTTGCTTTTCGGGAAGAACGAGGATGCCCAAAGAATTCCTTGCCTATCAGCAGCAGATGGAGAAGCTCAGAAGCTCCGGCCTCACAATCGAGGACAAAGGGGCTTGCTGCAGGGTCCTTGCGGACATTGACTATTTCCTGGTCGTGAACGGCTACCAATCGTTTTTCCGCGACCCGAGCACCCGGGTATACCGCGAAGGCGCCACTTTTGGGGACATCCTGGCGCTTTACGAGTTCGACGTCGAGCTCAGGGAGATAATGCTCGATGCGCTGCTCAAGGTCGAGGCGAAGCTCGTCAAGTGCGTTAACGGATGCCTGTTATCGGACGAGAGCGTCGGCGATGAGCGCCTCCTTGAAGCCATGAGCTTCCCGGCCGAATGGAAGAAGATAACCAGGTGTAAAATATGGGATCGACCTGCCTAAAAGCAGATCGCTGGTTTCAGGAAATTCTTGGCGACGGGGTCGAACGTCGAGCCCTTGGTGCGGACGCGTTGTGGTTTTAGGGGCTATGCTGGATACGAGGCTGGGGCTCGCCTGGCTCGGGCGCATACTTAAGAGGAATCAGCGAATCCTTCTTGGCCATGGACATGGCTAGCGCTGCGATAATGACGGACTTTCTCGTTAAAGGGATTGGTCCAATGGCTGGGGCACCTCGGTTCCCGGGAGCACTGCTCATCCAGCAGTTACCTATTCCCAGCGGGATTTCGTGAACGGCTAATCGCAAAGCCTTGCTACCTCGGCTCCGCATTTCGCACAGCAGCCCTCAACGAGCACGCGGCCGTGACGCATGCGCAGCGTGTAGCCGGGCGCGAACTCCGTCGTGCCGCAGTTATGGTAGAACGCGTTGGCGAGCAGCAGCTTGCGGATATGCTCGGGGAACTTCCTCCACTCCCGCAACGCCTCGATCTCCGTGACGCCCTTGTCGCGGCGGAACTCGTCTTCCGCCATCTTTTCGGCGACGAACCTGGCGATCGTCTCCTCGCTTACGCCGTCGGCTCTCATCGGCCGGGCCATCTCCTCGTATTTTGACTCCATGAATTGCCCTCGTTTCTCGCGTGGTTGCCGGTTGGGGCGGTCGGCTTGCGGCTAGCTACGGCCAGTTTGCGGTCACCTGAATTACTTGGTGGCGAGCACGGACTCGCCATGCAGGTAGGCCCCGCCGCCCACGAGCGCCACGGCCTCGGCGTAGGCGTCGTAGGGCGTGGGCACCCAGCGCGCGAGTTTGTACACGCCGTGGCCGCGCCGCAGGAGCCTGCCGTCGGCGCACCAGCGGTTGAGCTCGCTGGGCGCCGCGCCGGCTTCTCGAGCCTGCGCGGAGGTGATTGTTGACTTTAGTCTGGCGCGTGCGTAGCCGCGCCGAGAAAACCGCCCGCTACGCGGGCGGACGACAACCTGCTTTACAAAACCACCCTCCCGTCGGATATTGACGATTGTTCAGGCCGTCAAGAATCCGA
>OGDF01001076.1_pt1 | contig 41505 bp, 38 predicted proteins | sample 1570141 | NCBI WGS metagenome assembly OGDF01 (sample SAMEA4370581, study PRJEB24528) | human gut metagenome
CAGCGATTTTCAATTCCGCTACGCGCCGGTGACCGTTGGTTCAGGGCGTGTGGGGTAAAACTTGCGAAACTTGAGTATCTAAAAAATATTGCATCATGAGTAGAAAGAAAAGAAGTTTGAAAGAGCGTCTGATAGGTTTAGTCGTAGTTCTCGTTGTGGCGAGCGTCTGGTTCTCATTCAGAAGATCGCTTGATTCGGAGAAAGAGATTGTCAAGTCGGCCAATAAGACTGTCCTGGCAGAAAAGTCGGACACGAAGGCTGAGAGCGAGCCCAAAGACGACGGTTCCGCCTGGTATTCGGCAGAAGATGAGGCTTACATGGTGCCTCTCAACGAAGGGCAGAAGGTTCCCGAACAGCGCCTGAACCGTTATGCCTATATTACTTCTTACAATGCCGGGACGCGCAATCCCAACTGGGTGGCGTGGACACTTACAGCCGATCATGTCGACGGTGAGTATTCCCGTGGCGGACATAAGTTTATGGAAGATATGGACGTGCCTGAGCCACGTGCGGCTTATAGCGATATTCGCGAGGGAGAGTGTGGCTATCAGCGTGGACATATGTGTCCGGCAGGCGACAACAAGTGGTCGTATAAGGCGCAGAAGGAGGCTTTTCTGATGACGAACATTTGTCCGCAAAATGGCGACTTGAACCAGCGTGACTGGAAATATCTTGAGGAAGCCTGTCGCGACTGGGCCAGTAAGTATGGCAAGATCTATATCGTGTCGGGGCCGGTCTTCCGTTCGAAGAATCCCCAGACAGTAGGCGAACATGAAGTGTCCGTGCCCGATGCATTCTTTAAGGTAGTTCTCACTTTAGGTAAAAAACAGGATACGCCCAAGTCCATCGGGTTTATTTATAATAATGTGGAAGGACGCCACAAAATGGAATATTATGCCCGTTCGGTAGATGAGGTGGAAAAGATGACGGGACTCAACTTCTTCAGTCATCTTGATGACAAGGTGGAGAACCGGATAGAGGCCGAGTGCGATTTGGGTAGTTGGTAGTTTCTTGTTCTGTGGCAAGTCTGGTTTGCTATATATAATAAGGTGTAACTTTTCGCCCCAAAGTGCATCGGGTTAATAATATTTGCAAAGTCCATGTGCCAAATTGCGGCTGAAATCCTTTTGTTTAATTTTCTTTAACCTAAAAAGATTTTAAAATGCAGGAAATATAAAAGCTAAAGTTGGTCGGGAAACATATTTTTCGTAACTTTGCGGCGGTTTTGAAAGAAAATCAGAATAACATCTTAAAAGTTAGATAGAATTAATTCACAACTTAAATACATTTAATAAAAATGGCAAAGTTTGATAAGTCAGTTTTAGAAAAGTACGGAATCACAGGTACAACTGAGGTTCTCTACAATCCTTCTTATGAGGTATTGTTCAACGAGGAGACTAAGGAAGGTCTCGAGGGTTTTGAGGTTGGTCAGGAGACTGAGCTCGGTGCAGTTAACGTAATGACAGGTATCTATACCGGTCGTTCTCCTAAAGACAAGTTCATCGTTGACGATGCTACATCTCACGACACAGTATGGTGGGATTCTGAGGAGTATCACAACGATAACCACAAGGCTACTCCTGAGGCATGGAACGCCGTTAAGGAGATCGCTAAGAAGGAGCTTTCTAACAAGAAGTTGTTCGTAGTAGATGGTTTCTGTGGTACACACAAGGATACACGTATGAAGGTACGTTTCATCGTTGAGGTAGCATGGCAGGCACACTTCGTAACAAATATGTTCATCCGTCCTCAGAACGAGGCTGAGTTCGATCAGGAGCCAGACTTCATCGTTTACAATGCTTCTAAGGCAAAGGTTGAGAACTGGAAGGAGTTGGGTCTCCACTCAGAGACTGCTGTCGTATTCAACGTAACTTCTAAGGAGCAGGTTATCATCAACACATGGTATGGTGGTGAGATGAAGAAGGGTATGTTCTCTATGATGAACTACTTCTTGCCATTGAAGGGTATGGCTTCTATGCACTGCTCTGCCAACACAGATATGAACGGTGAGAACACTGCTATCTTCTTCGGTCTTTCTGGTACAGGTAAGACTACATTGTCAACAGATCCTAAGCGTAAGTTGATCGGTGACGATGAGCACGGATGGGACGACGAGGGTGTGTTCAACTTCGAAGGTGGTTGCTACGCTAAGGTTATCAACCTCGACAAGGAGTCTGAGCCAGACATCTACGGTGCTATCACACGTGATGCTCTCCTCGAGAACGTAACAGTAGACAAGAATGGTAAGATTGACTTCGCAGATAAGACAGTTACCGAGAATACTCGTGTATCTTATCCTATCTACCACATCAAGAACATCCAGCGTCCATTCTCTCAGGGTCCAGCTGCTAAGCAGGTTATCTTCTTGTCAGCAGATGCATTCGGTGTATTGCCACCAGTATCTATCTTGAACGCTGAGCAGACTAAGTACTACTTCCTCTCTGGCTTCACAGCTAAGTTGGCTGGTACAGAGCGCGGTATCACCGAGCCTACTCCAACATTCTCTGCTTGCTTCGGTCAGGCTTTCTTGGAGTTGCACCCAACTAAGTACGCTGAGGAGTTGGTTAAGAAGATGCAGAAGTCTGGTGCTAAGGCATACTTGGTTAACACAGGTTGGAACGGTACAGGCAAGCGTATCTCTATCCGTGATACACGTGGTATCATCGACGCTATCCTCGACCACTCAATCGACGCTGCTCCTACAAAGACTATCCCATTCTTCAACTTCGTAGTTCCTACACAGTTGGAAGGCGTAGATCCTAACATTCTTGATCCACGTGATACATACGCTGAGGCTTCTCAGTGGGAGGAGAAGGCTAAGGATTTGGCTGCTCGTTTCATCAAGAACTTCAAGAAGTACGAGACTAACGAGGCTGGTAAGGCTCTTGTTGCTGCTGGTCCACAGCTCTAATTCAAGCACGCTTTCCCATGACGGGGGAGCATGTTCCTATCGAAAAATCGATAAAACTCATTATAATGGAATCCCGTTTCTCGCAAGAGAAATGGGATTTCTTTTGTTTCAACATAAAGGTTGAAAGGCTAAACCATTGAAAGAAAAAAACTGGAAACTGGTGGCTTAACTGCCAGAATAGTTCCTTTAAATCACTAAACAAACTTAAAAATTGCCGTTAATTTCCATATTTTGCATAATAAAGCGAACAAAAGGGGCTTTTTTTGAAGAATTCTCCGTAAATTTGCAGCTAAAAATATTTAGAGTGTAATGAAAAGGAAGTTTTTAGCTTTCATCTTGCTGGTGACAGCAGGTTTGTCGTTGTCGTCTTGTCTCGACAGCACTGACAACAATACTAATATAGTATATTATCATGATACTGCCATCACCGACTTCTCGTTGGGCAAGATGGACAAGTTTGGAAAGAAGAAGGATGGCGTTAGTGATTCTCTCTTGAGAGGAGTCGTAGACGGCTCTACCTTCCGTTTTACCATCGACCAGGCCAATCATGAGATTTACAATCTCGATTCTCTCCCAGTGAATACTCGTATAGCTGCCGTTCTTGCTACTATTTCTGCCAAGAACAGCAGTTATATTCAGATAAATTATGTAAAGCAGGTGCCTGTGCAAGAGGGCGAGACCACCGATTCTCTCGTGTGGTACAACAGTACCGACTCTATTGACTTTACCAAGACCAAGGAGAAGGCTATCCGTGTCTATGCACAGGATGCTTCAGCTTATGCCGACTACAAAGTGAAGGTAAACGTGCACACGCAGCGTCCTGATACCTTTATCTGGCAGTCTTTGACACAGGCCAATGCTAAGTTGGCTGCACTTAATAGCATGAAGGCTGTCAGTGCAGGTGGAAAGGTTGTGCTCTTCGGTAAGAATGCTGAAGGTGTTCTTGAGATGTTTAAGAGCGAGAATGGCAAGCGGTGGGAGGAAATTGCCACTACTGCCAACTTGGGTAATCATGCTGTAGACAATATCGTAGCATTCGACAATGCTCTCTATGTGCTCAATCCTGAGACCCATCAGTTGCTGAAATCTACCGATGCTGCCCACTGGACACTGGTTGGTACTTTTGCCTCGCTCAAGCAGTTGATAGGAGCTGGCAGCAAGAATCTTTATGCATACTCAGGAAATGACGAAGGCGTAACCGGCATTTCTGTATCTACTGACAAGGGTGCTTCATGGACAGCAGAGCAACTTGATGCTGATGCCAAGTACTTGCCAGTTTCAAATATCAATATGTCATATTCGGCTGTTCGCTCTACCAAGGATGCAGAGAATGTACTCCTTATCGGAAACCGCAACACAACAGAGAAGACAGATACTATCGCCATGGTATGGAACCGTACTATCGATTTCTCAGGCAATAATTTCGCTGGCAGCAAGTGGAACTTCGTAGAGTACGACAACAACCAGCCCTGCAAGATGCCAAAGCTCAATCAGCTTGTTGTAGCAAAGGAAGATGAGGGCTATGCGGCACTCGGAAGTGATGCTAATTGGTACGAAAGTATCGATGGCGGAATCTCATGGCAGGTTGACCCCATGGTCATCATGCCAAAACAGACACCAGCCTTCGACAAGACCAAGCCTTTTGCTTTTGTCAAGGTGAAAGAAGCCGCTGTGGCTCCCGACGGAACATCATACGACACCTATATCTACTGGGTGGTAAATGGTGGCAATGTATGGAAGGGACGCTACAATCGTGACGGATGGTTGAGAAAAAACTAAAATACCCCTATATATATAATAAGGTGTAAAAAGCATGCGCAAGATACTCTTCATGATACTGATAATGATGGCTACTGCTGCTCGGATGAGTGCGCAGGATGACCCGCAGTATCGTATGGAGGTGGGCGCTGGGGTAGGACTTGTGACTTACGAGGGCGATTTCAATGGCAATATATTTGCCCAGATGCAACCCTTGGGAACAGTCGTGGGGCGCTATAATATAGATGCTTATAAGGCTCTGAAAATGGGAGTTTGCTTCGGTAAGCTGAAAGGTTCATCTGACAAGGTGGAAACTTATTATCCAGATTTTGAGGATGCCTCCTATAGTTTCAGCAATACGCTGGTAGACGTAAACTTGGTATTCGAATACAACTTCTGGCCTTATGGTACAGGGCGCGACTATCGCGGAGCCAAGCGTCTCACTCCCTTCATCTATGGAGGTCTGGGAGCTACGTATGTGAAAGGTGGCGATAAAAATGTATTTACAGGCAATGTGCCCATCGGACTGGGCATAAAATATAAGATGTCGGAAAGAGTGAATGTTGGGCTCGACTGGGCGATACACTTCTCGTTGAGCGATGAACTCGACGGAGTGAAGGATCCTTATGGCATCAAGAGCAGTGGACTCTTCAAGAATACCGACTGCTATTCGGCACTTCAGCTGACGCTTACTTACAGCTTTAGTGCTAAATGTAGAACTTGCAATAAAGAAGATTAATGGCTAACGACTTGGATATGAACAGAATACCCCAGCATATCGCTATCATCATGGATGGCAATGGACGCTGGGCTACAGAACGCGGAAAGGAGCGCAGCTTCGGCCATCAGGCTGGAGTGGAGACAGTGCGCCGCATCACGTCGGAATGTACACGCCTCGGAGTAAAGTATCTCACACTCTATACTTTCTCTACCGAGAACTGGAACCGTCCGGCTGACGAGGTGGCAGCACTCATGGGACTTGTTCTTACTTCGCTTGAGGACGAGATCTTTATGAAGAATAATGTGAGGTTCCGTGTCATTGGCGACATAAAGCGCCTGCCACAACAGGTGCAGGACAAGTTGTGGCAGACCATGGAGCATACGGCACAGAATGACGCCATGACCATGGTGGTGGCCTTGAGCTACTCGTCGAGATGGGAAATTGTCAATGCTATGAAGGAAACTGTTTTCGAGGCTTTGACTAACGGCTCTTGTCCTACGAGAAGTTACCAAGAGCTGGAGAAGCAACTCACAGAGGAAAACTTCAGCCGTCATCTGGACACTTATTTCATGCCCGACCCAGAACTCCTCATACGTACAGGAGGCGAACTGCGCATCAGCAACTATCTGTTGTGGCAGATAGCCTATTCGGAACTGTATTTCTGCGACACTTATTGGCCTGACTTCAGAGAGGAAGACCTTCGCAAGGCCATAGCAAGCTATCAGAGCAGGCAGCGTCGCTTCGGCAAGACAGAGGCGCAGGTGGAGGAAGAAGAAAAGTAGGAGTAAGCTGAATCAGTATAGACTGTCTTCGACCAGAATAAAATAACTCAACTTTCGCAAATGGGGAAGTTAAAGAATTTAAAGAAGTTAGAGAAGTTAAAGCCATATGTTTTACAACTAAATTTACAACCCAAAAGGCTATTGGCTATAACTTCTAACGACCGAAGGGAGTGATAACTTCTTTAACTACTATAACTTCCGTACATGCGAAACTTCAATAAAATAAGATAAAGCAACGTATTTGATACATATAAGACATCAATGGATAAGATAAGAAAGATTTTCATCCTCTTGTATGGCCTGGCTATAGGAATGCAGGTGCAGGCACAGGACAAGATAGTAAACCCAGACATCTCGTATGCCGGTACTCCTCGTACACTGACCATAGGAGGCATCAATGTGTCGGGTGTCGAGGGATATGAAGACTATGTACTCACCGGTATCTCTGGCCTGTCGGTAGGCGAGCAGGTAGAAGTGCCTGGTGATGATATTACCAATGCGGTAAAACGCTATTGGAAGCATGGCTTGTTCTCTAAGGTGGCTGTGGCTGCCGACTCTATTGTGGGTGATAAACTCTATCTGCACATCTATCTGTCGGTACGTCCACGTATCTCAAATATCAACTATATCGGTCTGAAGAAGAGCGAGCGTGAGGATATGGAGCAGAAGTTGGGTATGGTGAAAGGTACTCAGCTGACTCCTAACATGATAGACCGTGCTAAGATTCTGGCCAAGAAATATTTCGACGATAAAGGCTTTAAGAATGCCGATATCGAGATCAACCAGCGCGAGGATGTGACAGAAAAGAATCATGTCATCCTCGACGTAGTGGTGGATAAGAAGGAGAAAACAAAGGTTCACAAGATTACCATCGAGGGTAACGAGAAACTGAGCGACCGTAAGATAAAGGGTGGACTCTTCTCGAAAGGTGCCTTTGCCAAGACTCATGAGGCTGGCAAGCTGAGCAGCTTCCTCAAAGCCAAGAAGTTTACTCCCGAACGCTGGAAGGAAGACAAGCAGAAACTTATCGACAAGTATTATGAGCATGGCTATCGTGATGCCCAGATTCTGGAAGACAGTGTCAGCAATTACGATGGAAAGCATGTGGACATCTATCTGAAGGTGGATGAGGGTAAGCAGTATTTCCTCCGCAACGTGACATGGGTGGGCAACACCGTATACTCTACCGACTATCTGTCGGCATTGCTCGGTATGAAGAAGGGCGATGTGTATAATCAGAAGTTGTTGCACAAGCGACTCAATGAGGATGAAGATGCTGTTGGCAACCTTTATTACAACAATGGTTATGTGTTCTCGAACATCAATCCTGCAGAGGTGAATATCGATGGCGACTCTATCGACCTGGAAATGCGAGTTACTGAAGGTCCACAGGCTTATCTGAGTCATATTCGTATCAACGGTAACACCCGTCTGTACGAGAATGTAGTTCGTAGAGAGCTTCGTACCAAGCCAGGCGACCTCTTCTCTAAGGATGCTGTCATGCGTTCTGTGCGTGAGTTGGCTTCTATGGGACACTTCGATCCTGAGAAGATGAATCCAGATATCAAGCCTAACTACGAGGATGGTACCGTAGACATCAACTACGACCTTACACAGAAGAGTAACGACCAGATAGAGTTCTCGCTCGGATGGGGTCAGACGGGTGTTATCGGTCGTGTGGGATTGAAGTTGAACAACTTCTCTATGCGCAACCTCTTCAATAAGAACAAAGAGCATCGCGGCATTATGCCTATTGGTGACGGTGAGGTGCTGAGCATCGGTGCGCAGACCAACGGTACCTATTATCAGTCGTACAACATCAGCTATTCTACCAACTGGTTTGGCGGAAAGCGTCCTATCCAGTTCAGTGTGGGTGCCTACTACAGTAAGTCTACCGACGTGTCGAGCAACTACTATAACAGTGCCTACATGAACAACTACTACAGTTATATGTACGGTTATGGTAATAGCTATTATAACAATTACGAAAACTATTACGATCCAGACAAGTACATTCAGATGCTGGGCTTGAGCCTCGGATGGGGCAAGCGCCTGCGTTGGCCTGATGATTACTTCACCCTCTCGGTACAGGTGGCTTATCAGCGCTACATGATGAAGAACTGGAACTATATGTTGATGACCAATGGTAATGCGAACAACCTGAACTTTACCATTTCGCTCAACCGTACATCTACCGACAACCAGCTCTTCCCACGAAGAGGCTCTGAGTTTGAGGCAAGTGTCAACCTTACTCCACCATGGAGTTTGTTTGATGGCAAGGACTATAAGAATCTTGCCAACGATTCCAAGTCACCTACCTATGCTGCCGAGCAGCAGGAGAAATATCGCTGGGTAGAATACCACAAGTGGAAGTTCAAGGCCAAGACCTATACAGCCCTGACAAATGGCCAGAAGTGCTTCGTGCTGATGACACGTGTGGAGCTTGGCTTGTTGGGAGCTTACAACAAGTATAAGAAGAGTCCGTTCGAGACCTACTATGTGGGTGGTGACGGCATGAGCGGATATTCATCATACTATGGTGAGGAGACCATCGGTCTTCGTGGTTACGAGAATGGTTCGGTATCTTACAACCGCAGTACCGGCTATTATGCTTATGCATACGACCGCTTCTCATTGGAGCTCCGCTATCCTTTCCTCTTGGGTAACACCACTATTTATGGTTTGACCTTCGTTGAGGCTGGTAATGCTTGGTATGAAACCAAGAACTTCAATCCGTTCAGCATGAAGCGCAGTGCCGGTGTGGGTGTACGTATCTTCCTGCCTATGGTGGGCTTGATGGGTATCGACTGGGCTTATGGTTTCGACAATGTATGGAACGGAAGTCAGTATAAGAAGGGTGGAAGTCAGTTCCACTTCATCTTGGGACAGGAGTTCTAATTTAAAGTGAAGAGTGAAGAACAAAAAGTGAAGAATTCATTTGTGGAGGATTTGAAATGAAGAAGATAATAATGATGCTGATGATGGCAGTAATGGCCATCACAGCGAACGCACAGAAATATGCCTTGATAGACATGGAGTACATCCTGAAAAATGTGCCTGCCTATGAGCGTGCCAACGAACAGCTCAACCAGGTGAGCAAAAAGTGGCAGGCAGAAGTGGAAGCTCTCAACATAGAGGCAAGCACCATGTACAAGAACTATCAGAACGAAGTGGTCTTCCTCTCGCAAGAGCAGAAGAAAGCCAAGCAGGAGGCTATCATGAACAAGGAGAAAGAAGCCAGCGAACTGAAGAAAAAATACTTCGGTCCTGAGGGTGAGCTCTTCAAGAAGCGTGAGGCGCTGATGGGACCTATACAGGAGGAAATCTACAATGCCGTAAAGGAGGTTTCCGACCTGCGTGGCTATTCGTTGGTTCTCGACCGTGCCAGCAACAGTGGCATTATCTTCGGCTCGCCAAAGATCGACATCAGCAATGAAGTGCTGAAGAAATTGGGCTATTCTGCCAACTAAGCCTAATAAGGCTTAAAATAATAGCTTTTCTTTTCGCATAATCAGAAAATTGTGCTATCTTTGCAAGCGGTTATTATATTGCAACCGAAAGAACTAATAAACAGTAGCGAATTAATAATTAAAAACAAATAGAACAATGAAAAAATTAGTTTTAATGTTGATGCTTCTTGCTCCTATGACAATGATGGCGCAGAAGTTTGGTAAGGTCAACACCCAGACTATCATGCAGGCTCTGCCTGATGTTGCTAAGGCAAATGGTGAGCTCGAGGCTCTGCAGAAGCAGAAGGACAATGAGTTGAAGGCTATGCAGGATGAGTTGAATCGCAAACTTGATGAGTATCAGAAGGGTCAGAGTACAATGAATGCTACTGCAAAGCAGCAGAAGGAAACTGAGTTGCAGGGCTTGAACCAGAAGATTCAGCAGGCATATCAGGATGGTCAGCAGGAGTTGCAGAAGAAGAGCAACGAGCTGATGCAGCCTATCGTAGCCAAGGTGCGTGCTGCCATTGACGCTGTAGGAAAGGCTGGCAACTATACTTATATCTTCGAGGAGGGTGCTGCTATTTACACAGGCTCTAACGTCGTAGATGTAACCAAGGAAGTTCAGTCTAAGATCAAGTAACCGATTACTGGTTGGACAATAGAATAAAAAGGGCAGGCATACATGCTTGCCCTTGTTTCTCTTATATATATAATAAGGTGTCATTATTTATTTTCATTATCTAAAAGGTGTAACTCATGAAACAGATACTCTTGCCTTTGGTCTTTATGCTTATGCCCGTTGCGGCTTCGGCTCAGCAGTCTGCTCATCCACAAGTGTCGGCTCCTGTAGAACAGTCTTTGCGTTTTGGGTATTTCAGCTATGAAGAGGTGCTTCATACCATGCCTGGTTATGCGATAGCCAAGCATAATATGGACGACCTCAGAGCGAAGTATGATGCTGAAACCAAGCGTGCTGAGGATGAGTTTAATGCCAAGTACGAGGAGTTCCTCGACGGACAGAGAAGTTTTGCGCCTTCTATCTTGGAAAAGAGACAGGCCGAGCTTCGTGAACTGATGGCTAAGAATGTCACCTTCAAGGCGGAGGCTGTGCGCCTCTTGCAACAGGCTGATGCTGATGCTTATGCTCCATTAAAGGCGCAGATAGATGCTGCTGTGCAAAAGGTGGGAAAGGTGAAAGGACTTGCTTTTATTCTGAACACAGACAAGGGAGCTTTTCCTTATGTGAATACCCTATGTGGTGAGGATGTAACCCTATTAATCAAGGAGAATTTGAAATGATGTTACTTCCTAATCCTGGTCCTATTGGAATCTTTGATTCTGGTTATGGCGGTCTGACTATTTTGCATGGACTTCGCCAGGTTTTGCCGCAATACGACTATATGTATTTAGGTGATAATGCCAGGGCTCCTTATGGCTCTCGTTCGTTCGAGGTTGTGTATAAGTTTACCCGTCAAGCCGTTATTAAGTTGTTCTCCATGGGTTGCCATCTGGTGATATTGGGTTGTAATACAGCTTCGGCAAAGGCTTTGCGCTCCATCCAGCAAAGGGATATTCCGGAGCTTGACCCCAATCGAAGGGTATTGGGTATTATTCGTCCTACAGCTGAAGTGATAGGCAACCTTACAAAAAGCAGACATGTGGGTATTCTTGCTACGGAAGGAACCATCAAGAGCGAGAGCTACAAGATGGAGATAGGAAAACTGTGGCCAGATATTCAGGTAAGTGGTGTGGCTTGCCCTTTATGGGCAGCTATTGTGGAAGCCAATGAGGCTGACAGCCCGGGAGCCGACTATTTTGTAAAAAAACGTATCGATCAGCTGATGAGGAAGGATTCGGATATAGACACCGTCATTCTGGGTTGTACGCATTATCCTTTGCTGATGAACAGCATAGTGAAGAATGTGCCTGATGGTGTGCGTATCGTACCACAAGGGCAATATGTGGCTAATAGCCTTCACGAATATCTGAACAGGCATCCTGAACTGGAGCGTAATATCACGCAAAACGGCACTTGTCAGTATCTTACCACTGAGAGTGAGGAAAAGTTCAAAGAGTCTGCACAGATCTTTCTGCATGAGCGCGTCAATGTTACTCATGTGGACTTAGAGTAATAGTTTTATAACCAGTGTATTTATGTTTAGTTGTTCAAAGAATTGAATGATTATACTTTAAAATTGAGAAAAATATGCAAGAAACAAGACAAAACCGTATATCAAGACTGCTGCAGAAAGAGCTCAGTCTTATCTTCCAGTCTCAAACACGCATGATGCATGGTGTGATGGTGAGTGTGACCAAGGTGAAAATAAGCCCAGACCTCAGCATCTGTACAGCCTATCTCAGTGTGTTTCCATCAGAGAAGGGAGAGGAGATATTGCAGAACATTACTGCCAACGAGAAGACGATTCGTTACGATTTGGGCAAGAATGTGAGAAATCAGCTGCGCATTATTCCTGAGTTGCGATTCTTCCTTGATGACAGCTTGGATTATCTGGAGCGCATTGATGAATTATTGAAAAAGTAGGATGTGAGAATAAGGGAGTCAAGACTGGCGTACTTGACTCCCTGTAAACTTTAAGGCCAAACAAGCAAAGCAGAATCTATGAATTTTCCGTTTTTCATTGCGAGAAGGTATATTTTTGCCAAGAAGAGTACGCATGCCATTAATATCATTAGTGCTATCAGTGCCATAGGTGTAGCTGTGGCTACTATGGCATTGGCCATAGTGCTGAGCGTATTTAATGGATTCCACGATTTGGTGGCTTCGCTTTTCACCAACTTTGACCCGCAACTGAAAGTTGTTCCTGTAGAAGGAAAGACGGTTCCTGCCGATGATCCCATATTGACCGAGATAAAAGCATTGCCACAGGTAGATGTCGCTACTGAGTCGGTGGAAGATCAGGCTTTGGCCATCTATCAGGATAAGCAAGCCATGGTTATGGTGAAGGGTGTGGATGACAACTTCTCGGAGTTGACGCATATCACAGATATCCTTTATGGCGACGGTACTTTTTCCTTGCATGCTGCCAATTTGGAGTTTGGAGTCTTGGGCATAAGGTTGGCCCAGACTCTCGGTGTGGGAGCGCAATGGAATGGATTTCTGCGAATTTATGCTCCACAGAAGGAAGGACAGTTTGATATGTCCAATCCTGATGCAGGCTTTGTGGTCGACTCGATCAATAGCCCAGGTGTGCTGTTCTCTGTTAAGCAGTCGAAGTATGACAAGAATTATATTATCACCTCTATTGCCTTTGCCCGTAATCTGTTTGGACAGCAAGGTATGTTGTCCTCATTGGAGATTCGCTTGAAGCCGGGTAGTGATCTTGAGGCTGTAAAGTCGAAAATGCTCAAGATAGCAGGAGGAAAGTATAAGGTGCTCGACCGCTATGAACAGCAGGAAGACACATTTCGCATCATGTCTATAGAGAAGATGATAGCCTACATCTTCCTTACTTTTATCCTGGTGGTGGCTTGCTTCAATATTATAGGCTCGTTGTCTATGCTCATCATCGACAAGAAGGATGATGTTCTGACATTAAGAAACTTGGGTGCCACAGATAAGCAAATAGCTCGTATCTTCCTTTTTGAAGGACGAATGATTTCTGCTGTTGGAGCACTCTTTGGTATCGGTTTGGGACTTTTGCTTTGTTTCCTTCAGCAACAATATGGATTGGTGCGTTTGGGCGACTCTGAGGGGTCGTTTATCGTGAATGCCTATCCTGTCAGTGTACATTATCTGGATGTGTTGCTTATCTTGGTGACGGTCATTGCCGTGGGATGGCTTTCAGTCTGGTATCCCGTAAGGTATCTTAGCAAGCGGTTGATAAATTAATGAGTGAGTCTTTCTTTTGAGAGTGTGAGCTATTTCTTTCTGATAAGGGTAAGACCATCTCTCAAAGGAAGAATGACAACTTCTACACGAGGATCTTTTGCGATGAAATCGTTGAACTTGCGTATGCCTTGAGTCTGGTGGTCGTGGTCGTAACAGGAATCTGTCACATGTCCATCCCATAAGGTGTTGTCAGCAAGGATATAGCCTCCTGGATTCAGGAGGCCCAATACCATTTCGTAAGTTTCGAGATAGGTGCGTTTGTCGCCATCAACAAACGCCATGTCGAACGTAATGCCCAGTTTGGGTGCTTCTATGTTTGCATCTCCTATACGAAAGTCAATCTTGTCGGCAACCGATGAGTCTTCTATCCATGGTCGGGTAAAGTCTTCCATTTCGTCGTTGATCTCGAAGGTGTACAGTTTGCCTCCTTCTTTCAGACCTTCTGCCATACAGATGGCACTGTATCCACTGAAGGTACCTACCTCAAGAATATTGTTGGGACGAATCATCTCAACGAGCATCTTTAACAGTCTGCCTTGTATGTGTCCGCTTGCCATACGCCCATGGATGGTGTGAATATTGGTGGCGCGGTACAGTCGATACAGATAATCGCCTTCTGGCTCAATATGCTGGCAGATATACTTGTCAATAACCTCTGTCTCTGTCATGCTATTTTTGTGCTAAAATGCCGGCAATGGCAAGGTCGTATGAAGCTAATCCGAAGCCGCAGATAACACCCAGGCAAGCTGCCGACAGATAAGAGTGATGTCGGAATTCCTCACGCTTGTGAACGTTGGAGATATGAACTTCCACTACGGGGCATTTCATGCTCCGTATACAGTCTTGCAGGGCTATACTGGTATGCGTGTAGGCACCGGCATTGAGAACAACTCCGTCGTAACTGAATCCTACTTCCTGCAACTTATTGATGAGCTCGCCCTCGATATTGCTCTGATAATACTCTATCTCGATATCGGGATATTTAGCCTTCAGTTGTGGAAGGTAACTTTCAATAGAATTGTTGCCGTAAATACCAGGCTCGCGAACACCAAGCAGATTGAGGTTGGGGCCATTGATGATCTGTATCTTCATATCTAAACGATGTTTTTGTTTTAAATATCAGAATTTTTTTGTACTTTTGCGAGCAAAGAGCGAGCCTGTTGTCTGAGGGCTATAGGCGTTCATGTTCGCAGTTGTATATGCAAAGGTAATAATAAAAATGGAAACAAGCAAGAAAACGAGTACGGAAATTGTAAAGAACTATATGCGATATCTTAAGTTGGAGCGCAATTTCTCTGTCAATACGTTGGAGGCATACAGGCACGATTTGGATTACTTGCTCAGTTATGTGGTTCAGAACAATATGTCAGTGCTGGATGTCAAATTGCCAGACTTACAGCATTTCTCGGCATCTATCCATGATGTTGGGGTGGGAGCCCGTACACAGGCCCGTATCCTGAGTGGCATACGCTCGTTCTATCGTTTCTTGGTTCTTGATGGTTATCTTAAGGATGATCCTACCGAGTTGTTGGAAAATCCACAGGTGGGTCAGCACTTGCCTGAGTATCTGACAACTGAGGAAGTAGACCAACTGGAAAATGCTATCGACCTAAGTAAATGGGAGGGGCAACGCAACAAAGCCATTATTGAGGTGCTCTTCTCGTGTGGTTTGCGTGTGAGCGAGCTTGTCAATCTTAAGTTGAGCAATCTTTTTGAGGAGGAGAAATTCGTTCGTATATTGGGAAAGGGAAACAAAGAACGGTTGGTTCCTATCTCGCAGAAGGCATTGGATGAATTGCATGCCTGGTATGGCGACCGTACTAAGATGAATATCAAACCGGGTGAGGAAGACTATGTTTTCCTCAATCGCAGGGGCGCTCATCTTACTCGTACCATGATTCTGATTATGATCAAGCAGTATGCAATCATGGCTGGCATCACCAAGACCATCTCGCCCCATACTTTGCGGCATAGCTTTGCCACAGCATTGCTCAAGGGAGGTGCCGACCTGCGAGTCATACAAGCTATGCTTGGCCATGAGGATATAGGAACGACAGAAGTTTATACTCATCTGGAGGATTCCGACCTCAGAAAAGCCATCTTGGAGCATCATCCTCGCAACATCATGTATGATAAGAATCAAAAAACACAACTTTTTTGAGCAAACACATCGGTATGTGGAAAATAATGCGTAACTTTGCAGCCCGATAAATATTATATATATAATAACCAAGATTTTAACAAGAAAAAATATGGCATATTTGTTTTCATCAGAATCAGTTTCTGAAGGACATCCAGATAAAGTGGCTGACCAGATATCAGACGCTTTGCTTGATCAGTTTTTGGCTTATGACGAGAATGCTCATTGCGCTATTGAGTCTTTCTGTACCACTGGTCAGGTAATTATTATGGGCGAGGTTCGCTCGTCGGAATATGTGGATTTGCAGACCATCGCCCGCAAGACCATTAAAAAGATAGGCTATACAAAATCGGAATATCAGTTTGACGGAGACTCTTGTGGCGTGCTTACTGCCATTCATGAACAGAGTGATGACATCAATCGAGGCGTAAGCCGTGAGGAAGATGAGGAGCAGGGAGCCGGTGACCAGGGTATGATGTTCGGCTATGCTACCAACGAGACTGATAATTACATGCCCGTGTCACTCGACTTGGCTCAGATTATCATGCGCGAGCTTGCCAATATCCGTAAGGAAGGCAAGGAAATGACATATCTTCGTCCCGATTCTAAGAGTCAGGTTACTATAGAATATTCTGACGATAATATCCCTCAGCGCATAGATACCATCGTGGTCTCAACTCAGCATGATGACTTTATTAAAGATGCTAATGGTAACGATGATGATGAGGCTATGCTGGCAAAAATCCGAGAGGACGTGATCAATATCCTGATTCCTCGTGTCAAGAAGCAGTTGAGTGAAAAGGTGCTGGCCTTGTTTAATGATGACATCAAGTATTATGTCAATCCTACAGGCAAGTTCGTGATAGGTGGTCCTCATGGTGATACTGGTCTTACCGGTCGTAAAATTATCGTTGATACCTATGGAGGCAAAGGTGCTCATGGTGGAGGAGCCTTCTCGGGTAAGGACAGCAGCAAGGTAGACCGTTCGGCTGCTTATGCCACTCGTTATATAGCCAAGAACATGGTGGCTGCAGGTGTGGCAGACGAGATGCTCGTACAGGTAAGCTACGCTATCGGTGTGGCAGAGCCTATAAGCATTTATGTCAATACTTATGGTCGTAGCCATGTCAATATGACTGATGGTGAGATTGCGAAAAAGATAAAGGAGATGTTCGACCTTCGCCCAAAGGCTATTGAGCGTAAATTAAAATTGCGTCAGCCTATGTTCCTTGAGACTGCTGCCTATGGACACATGGGTCGCAAGAATGAGGTGGTGGAAAAGACATTCACCAGCCGTTATCATGAAATCAAGAAGATGACGGTAGAGTTGTTTACTTGGGAAAAGTTGGACAAGGTAGAAGAAATCAAGAAAGTTTTCGGACTCTAAGCAATGGTGTTACAGGCAGATTCTGTACAGGTAGAGGCTGCTGAAGAAGAAAGTCTTCAGAACCCCGTTGTGCATACAGGCGAACTTACGCCACGGAAAGTGCTGAGCTGGTTGCCACGCAATGCGACACCGGCTCAGCAGGACTCCATGATTCGGGCTCATATCAAGCCCAGTGAAATCAGATGGAGCACGATGCCTGACACCCTTCATTTGCCGGGTCATCCTGCAGGAAAGAGCTTTCGGGATGTCTCCTTGCCGCAATATTATAGAGAGTCTTTCTTTTCGAAGGACTCTTTGTTTCATCCCGAGTTGCGTGGCGGTCGAATGGGTGTTTCGGGCGACCCGGTTCCATATTCGGTTTCGGGCGACAACTTTGTCACATCGCTGTTGTTGCTATGCTTCGTATTGGCATGTGTTGCTTTTGCTCAGTCACGTGAGTTTATCCTCCGGCAGTTACGAAAGTTCTTTTATACACCTCGCTTTGGTACTACCGAGATATCGGAGACCTCTACTGAATTGAGGTTCCAACTCTTCTTGGTGCTGCAAACCTGTTTGTTGGGAGCCATTGGATTCTTTCTTTATTCTCGAGCATCAATCAGCGATACATTTACCATCGAGCAGTATCAGGTGATAGCAATCTATGCTGGAGTTGTGGCTTCTTATTTTCTGTTCAAGGCATTGCTCTATTCTGTTGTGGGATGGGTGTTCTTTGATAGAAAAAAAAACGTACAATGGATGAAAGCTTATCTCTTTCTCTTCTCATGTGAAGGAGTGCTTTTGTTTCCTGTAGTTATGCTGTTGACATACTTTAATTTGTCGCTGGATGCAGCTATCATTTATGCTCTGATAGTGGTAGGATTAGTTAAAATCCTCTCATTTTATAAGAGTTATATCATCTTTTTTAGAGGAAACGGCTCGTTTTTGCAAATATTTTTGTACTTTTGTGCCCTCGAAGCGGTGCCTTTCTCTGCATTGTGTGGAGGACTGGTATTGATGAGTCATTATTTGAAAATAAACTTTTAAGACAAAATGATTAAAAAGATCTTAGTTTCTCAACCCAAACCTGCAAGTGAGAAATCGCCTTACTATGATATTGAGAAGGAGTATGGTGTAGAATGTGTGTTCCGTCCATTCTTCAAGGTTGAGGGACTTTCTGCAAAGGAGTTTCGTCAGCAGAAGATAAACTTGCTCGACTATACTGCAGTAGTTTTCACATCACGCCATGCGGTTGATAACTATTTCAATCTGGCAAAAGAGATGCGAATCACCATTCCAGAAGATATGAAATATTTCTGTGTGATTGAGACCATCGCCCTTTATATCCAGAAATATGTGCAATATCGCAAGCGCAAGGTGTTCTTCGGAACAACAGGAAAGATTGATGGATTGATACCACAGATGGCTCGTCATAAAACAGAGAAGTATCTCGTACCATTGAGCTGTGTGCATAATGATGATGTCAAGAATCTGCTTGATGAGAAGAAACTCAACCATACCGAGTGCGTGATGTATCGTACCGTAAGCAATGACTTCACCGAAGAAGAAATCGAGGGATTTGATTACGATATGATGGTATTCTTTAGCCCAACAGGAGTGAAGACTCTCAAGAAGAACTTCCCTAACTTCGAGCAAGGCAAGGTCGCAGTCGGTGCTTTTGGCCCTGCAACAGCTAAGACGGTAGACGAGGAGGGGCTTCGTTTAGACCTCAGTGCACCAACCAAGGAATTCCCATCCATGACGGGTGCGCTAAAGGATTATCTGCAGAAGCATAATAAATAGGAAATGGAATCAACAACAGGAACCAATACTTTTGGCAAGGAAGAGAGGTTGTGTCGCAAGTTGCTCATAGACCAACTCTTCAGCGGAAAAGCCTGTTCTTTCTCAGCCTGGCCAATAAGAGGTGTGTTCTTACTTGTTGATGACTGCCAGAGCGAGAAGGCAGCCAGTACTGAGTTGTTGATAAGTGTTTCGAAGCGTTTTTTCAAGCGTGCAGTCAAGAGAAATCGTGTGAAACGACAGATTCGTGAGGCTTATCGCAAGAACAAGGCTTTGATTGCTGAAGCCTTGGAGAAAGTAACAGGCAAGAAATTGCTGTTGGCGGTGATATGGCAGGATGCCAAATTGCATGATACGGCAAGAGTGGAAAGTAAGATACAAATACTTCTGCGACGTGTGGCAGACAAACTGCTCCATGAGGAAGACAGATTGCCTTCGTGCAGTAAGGAAGATAAGTAGACACGATATTTTGGGAGGGAAGAAAATGGTGTGTAGCCTGAAGCAAATGATGAAGTGGGTATGGCAGGGCTTTAAAATGGTCTTGACCAAGTTGCTGGTTGGGCCTATCCTGTTCTATCAGAAGTGTATCACTCCCTTCACACCTCCTTCTTGTCGGTTTACGCCTACATGCTCAGAGTATGCCCGTCAGGCTATACTCAAGCATGGACCTTTCAAGGGCATGCTGCTTGCTGTCAGGCGCATATTAAGATGCAACCCATGGGGTGGTTCGGGCTATGATCCCGTTCCGTAAGTTTCTGGCAGTTGTCAGGTCCCATATACATATTATAATATATAATAAATAGAAATCATTCTATGGCAAAAAATTTTGTTGAAGAATTGAAATGGCGTGGTATGCTGGCACAGATAATGCCAGGTACAGAGGAATATCTCAACACCCATATGGTGTCTGCCTACCTTGGAACCGATCCTACAGCAGACTCCCTGCACATTGGTCACTTGTGTGGTATCATGATGTTGCGTCATTTGCAGCGTTGTGGTCATAAGCCTTACCTCCTTGTTGGTGGTGCTACAGGTATGATCGGTGATCCTTCTGGCAAGAGTCAGGAGCGTAATCTTCTCGATTCAAAGACTCTCTATCATAATCAGGAGGCAATTAAGAAGCAGGTGTCTAAATTCCTCGACTTCGATGGTGATCAGCCCAACAAGGCTGAGTTGGTAAACAACTATGACTGGATGAAGGATTTTACCTTCCTCGACTTTGCCCGTGAGGTGGGAAAGCATATCACCGTTAACTATATGATGGCCAAGGATAGCGTGCAGAAGCGTTTGAATGGTGAGGCTCGTGACGGATTGTCTTTCACCGAGTTTACCTATCAGTTGCTTCAGGGTTACGACTTCCTTTATCAATATCAGAAGTATGGCGTTCGCCTGCAGCTTGGTGGTAATGACCAGTGGGGCAACATGACCACTGGTACCGAACTTATTCACCGTACTTTGGGCAATGATGCAGAATGCTTCTGTCTTACCTGTCCGTTGATCACCAAGGCTGATGGCAAGAAGTTTGGTAAGACTGAGAGTGGCAATATCTGGCTGGATCGCAACCGTACCACTCCTTATGCTTTCTATCAGTTCTGGTTGAATGTAAGCGATGACGATGCTGAGAAGTATATCAAGATCTTTACCGACTTGGACCAGGAGACCATTAATGCACTTGTAGAAGAGCACAAGCAGGACCCTGGTCGTCGTGTGCTTCAGAAGCGTCTGGCAGAGGAGGTAACAGAGATGGTACATTCCAAGGAGGACTTGGAGATGGCTATTGCTGCCAGCAACATTCTCTTCGGTAAAGCTACCAAGGAAAATCTTGCTCAGCTTGACGAGGCTACTTTGAATGATGTCTTCGCCAATGTGCCTCATTATACCCTTGATAAGAGTCTGCTGGGTGGTAGTGCTGTTGACCTGTTCTGTCAGGAAGATATGCAGATTTTCCCAAGCAAGAGCGAAATGCGCAAACTTGTCAAGGGCGGTGGTGTGTCACTCAATAAGGAGAAGCTCTCTGCTTTCGATCAGTTGGTAACAGCTGAAGATCTTATCGACGGTAAATACCTCTTGGTTCAAAAGGGCAAGAAGAATTATTATCTGATTACAGTGAAATAGTATATTTCAGTGTATTTCAATAAAAAAAATGCAAAAAGTATGAAAATAATTTGGTAGTGGAGAAAAAATCCGCTACCTTTGCATTCGGTTTGATTGTCCTATGGTGTAATGGTAGCACTACAGTTTTTGGTTCTGTCAGTGGTGGTTCGAATCCGCCTGGGACAACTTTTCAAAAACAACCCTTCAGGCTGTTATGGCTTGGAGGGTTGTTTTTTTTTATGTCTTCTGACTCATTTTTTCATGAGGTGTTTATTGTTTTCTTTTCTTTCCTCTTTTTTAGTAGTATAAAATGGCATCTAATTTACACTTATCATTATTTCTAATAATAAAATAAGCAAAAAGGGAGAATCTTTCGTGTGTTTTTGGTGGAATTAGAAAAATAATTCGTAAATTTGCCATCAAACTAATCTTAGAGACTTAAAATTTTATGAAAACTAATTATTCACTTCGTTATGCGTCTCACCCTGTGGATGCTAAAAATTATGATACCCAGCGCTTGCGAAAAGAGTTCTTGATAGAGACGCTTTTTGTGAACGATGAGGTTAATATGGTTTATTCCATGTACGACAGAATGATAGTGGGAGGTGTTATGCCTAAAGTCGAGACTCTTCGACTGGAAGCTATAGATCCTCTCAAAGCTACTTATTTTACCACTCGCCGCGAGATTGGTGTTTTCAATGTAGGCGAGGGAGAAGGTGTGGTTAAAGTGGGTGAAGAGTCTTTCACCTTAGGTTTTAAGGAGGCACTTTATATAGGCAGTGGCAACAGAGATGTGCTGTTTGAGAGCAAGGACCCTCAGCATCCTGCCAAATTCTATTTCAACAGTACCTGTGCTCATACCAGTTATCCTTGCCGTAAGGTGACCAAGCTGGATGCCATTTGTGCCCACATGGGTTCGCTCGAAATGAGCAATGAGCGTAATATTAATAAAATGTTGGTAAACCAGGTGCTTCCTACCTGCCAGTTGCAGATGGGAATGACAGAATTGGCACCAGGCTCCGTATGGAATACCATGCCAGCACATACCCACAGCAGAAGAATGGAAGCCTATTTCTATTTTGAAGTTCCCGAGTCGCAAGCAGTTTGCCACTTGATGGGAGAACCACAGGAAACCCGTCATATCTGGATGAAGGGCAATCAGGCAGTCTTGTCGCCAGAGTGGAGTATACATAGTGCGGCAGCTACCCACAACTATACATTCATTTGGGGAATGGGCGGCGAGAATCTTGACTATGGTGATCAGGATTTCTATGAGATAACTGATCTGAAATAGCAGACTTGATAGAAATAGCAGACTTTAGAAACAAAATAGAGATAACAGACTTGATATAACAACAATAATTCTATTGAGATATGGATTTTTCTAAATTATTTTCATTGGAGGGCAAGGTAGCCCTTGTAACAGGAGCCGCTTACGGAATCGGCTTCGCTATCGCTGAGGCTTATGCCAAGGCAGGTGCAAAGATTGCTTTCAACTGTCGTAGTCAGCATCACATGGATCAGGCTTTGGCAGATTACAAGGCAAAAGGTATTGATGCCAAGGGATACATCTGTGATGTTACTGACGAGGAGCAGGTGAAGAAGATGGTTGCCGATATCGAGAAGGAACTCGGCGTGATAGATATCTTGGTGAATAATGCCGGTATCATCAAGCGTATTCCTATGACGGAAATGTCGGTAGAGGACTTCAAGCAGGTGGTAGATATCGACCTGACTGCGCCTTTCATCGTTTCAAAGGCAGTACTTCCTGGTATGATAAAGAAGGGACATGGCAAGATTATTAACATCTGCTCTATGATGAGTGAGTTGGGTCGTGAGACAGTTTCTGCCTATGCCGCAGCCAAGGGTGGCTTGAAGATGCTGACACGTAATATCTGTTCAGAGTTTGGTGAGCACAACATTCAGTGCAATGGCTTAGGCCCTGGTTATATTGCCACTCCTCAGACTGCACCTCTTCGTGAGCATCAGCCAGATGGCAGCCGTCATCCTTTTGACAGCTTTATTTGTGCTAAGACTCCTGCCGGCCGCTGGTTGGAGCCAGAGGAGTTGATGGGTCCAGCGGTGTTCCTCGCTTCAGAGGCATCTAATGCAGTAAACGGACACATTCTCTATGTGGATGGTGGTATCTTGGCTTATATCGGCAAGCAGCCAAAATAAACAGGTAGGACATAGACTATAAAATAAGGGCAGTCAAAAATGACTGCCCTTTATTTATCTGCAAGATTTTTTACAATTACTTGTTCAAAGCATCTGCAAGCTCAGCGCCAGCCTTGAATTTAGCAACCTTCTTGGCAGCAATCTGGATCTTCTCCTTTGTTGCAGGGTTGATACCCTCGCGAGCAGGACGCTCGTTAACACTGAATGTTCCGAAACCGACCAACTGTATCTTGTCGCCAGCGATGAGGGCTTCCTTAAGTGCGTTAACTGTGGCGTCGAGAGCCTTCTTAGAATCAGCCTTGCTGATGCCAGCACCTGCTGCAATCTTGTCAATCAATTCTGTCTTGTTCATAATTTTACTTTATTAAATGATTAATACTAATGTTTTTTCATCGATTTTGCTTACAAATATAGAATTATTCTTTTAAAAGTCAAACAAAAAATGCAGAAAAGTGATGAATTTATTGAAAATTAAGTGTATTATGCCTTTTTTTTGGCGTTTTCACGGATATTTTTAGTAATTTTGCCGCAAATATTTAGTAATTAATCAGATTTTAAAGATGCGCAATATACCTATAGTTACAAAGAACTTGTTGATAGTGAATGTCGTAGCCTTCCTGCTTACTTTCCTGATGGGCAAGGATGCCAGTGGTGGCTATGCTCTGAATGATATTTTCGGACTCCATTTCTTTTTGGCTTCCGACTTTCAAATTTATCAGCTCTTTACTTACATGTTTATGCATGGAGGTTTCGAACACATTCTCTTCAATATGTTTGCCCTCTGGATGTTTGGCTGTGTGGTAGAAAGAGTGTGGGGAGCAAAGAAATTCCTTTTTTATTACATTGCCTGTGGCGTGGGTGCTGGTTTGTTTCAAGAAGCAGCGCAGTTTGTGCAGTTTTATATGAAGATGTCAGATGTCATGCCTGGTATCTCGGTAGGCAATGTTTTCTCTGTTGCTCATGGATTGTCGGCTTCGTTGAACAGTTGGACTACCGTAGGAGCCTCGGGTGCCATCTATGCCATCCTGTTGGCTTTTGGTATGATATTCCCCGAAGACCGCATCTTCATCTTCCCTATCCCAGTGCCTATCAAGGCCAAGTATTTCGTGATAGGTTATGCTGCCATCGAACTGTTTTCTGCCATAGCGACCACGGGCGATGGTGTGGCTCATATTGCTCACCTCGGAGGTATGGTCTTTGGCTTCTTCATGATTCGTTATTGGCGCAAGCAGATAGATGGAGGTTATGGTGGCAGCAGGGCAAAGGATGCTTTTGCGAAGATGCGTGACACCTTTGCGGGCAAACATCGTAAGCAGCAGTTTACTTATACCCGAAATGAGAACTTTACAGACGATGAGCGTCAGCAAGACTGGGATTATAATAAGAAAAAGCAAGCTACACAAGAAGAGATAGACCGTATCCTTGACAAGATACGCAAGAATGGTTATGATAGTTTGACCAAGGAAGAAAAGCAGATTCTTTTCGATCAGAGCAATAAATAAGGCTATCAATGATAAAGTACTAACAACATTACTTGCTAAGTCAGAAATAAGTTAGGGAAATGCTTGACGGAATCAAGATTTTCACCATACGGATGATAGCAGGTGCCAATGTCGCTTCTGTCATTCTGATGATGGCTGTAGGATACTCTGACCATTTGTCGCCAGAGCATTTTGCATTGCTGTCTACTGTCGGATTGTTCTTTCCCCTTTTCCTTTTCGTCAATTTCTGCTTTTTGTTCTTTTGGCTGATTGTCAAGGCGCGATATGCTCTTATTCCGTTTTTGGGCTTTTTGCTGTGTTATGTGCCGGTAAGGAAATACATGCCCTTGAATATCTGTAGCGAACCGCCTGCTGGTTCTATCAAAGTACTGTCTTATAATACGTTGAACCTTGCAGAAGGCGTGACGGATGAGGACGGTGTCAATCCAATAGTGAAGTATGTGCGCAGGCAGAATGCAGATATTGTGTGCCTTCAGGAAGCAGTCCCTACCGCTTACGAGTGGGAACAGATAGACACGCTGTTGCGTCCTGTTTATCCTTATATCGAAACCATCAATCACCCTAATGGCGGTAACGGCCTGATGGTGCTGAGCAAGTTCCCTATACTGGGCAAGGAACTGATTCCCTATGCCTCTAAAGGCAACTTGAGTGCGGCTTTCCGTCTGTCGGTAAAGGGTAAGGAAGTGTTGTTGGTCAATAATCATTTGGAGACTACAGGCTTGTCTTTAGAAGAGCGTCGTAAGTTCAAGAATTTAGTGAAAGGTAAATTGGAGACCGATACAGCCGAACAGACATCTAAACTCTTGATTGTAAAACTGGCGGAAGCCACTAAGAAACGTGCTCCTGAGGCAGACGCCGTGGCAAACTATCTGAGTCGGTATAAAGGAAAGAGCATCATACTTTGTGGTGACTTCAATGACAGTCCTATCTCGTATGCGCATCGTACGATAGCACAAGACCTGACTGATTGTTTTATAGAGAGCGGGAATGGATTGGGGATAAGTTATCACAGGAGTGGATTCTATGTACGTATAGACAATATCATGTGCTCTGAAGACTGGAAGCCTTATGGCTGTAAAGTGGATAGTAAAATAGCCGTTTCAGACCATTATCCCATGCTTTGTTACCTAAAAATGCAGTCTAAACACTAAAAAAAGAATAATATCGCAGAAATAATTTCTTAAAAAGAAAAAAAATGATTATTTTTGCACGTCATTATATGTAAATTAATAATTAATAACAATAAAAATAGAAATGCAAAACAAAGGAATTGTAATTTGTGTTGCCGTCTTGTTGACGCTTGCAAGCATCTTCTATCTGTCATTCTCGTTTGCTACGAGATATTATGACAGTAAGGCTGCAGAGTTGAAAGACCCCATTGCACAGCAGAATTATAAAGATTCTGTGAAGTATCTTGGTGTCTACTCTTATCAGAACTGCTTGGAAACTCAGATTGGTCTCGGACTTGACCTTAAGGGCGGTATGAATGTAATCCTTGAGATTTCTGTACCTGATGTACTTGAAAACCTTGCCGATCATAAGACCGATGCAGGCTTTACAAATGCCATGAAGGAAGCCAGAGCTCAGGAAGAAGCTAACGGTGGTGACTTTGTGTCACTTTTTATTAACGCTTATCACAAGAGCGCACCAGGTCATAAACTTGCAGAAGTGTTCGCTACCCAGCAGTTGCAGGGTAAGGTTTCTCCTCAGAGCAGCGATGCGGAGGTAGAAAAGGCTATCCGCGCTTCTGTACAGGATGCTATCGACAACTCTTTCAATGTTGTACGCACTCGTATCGACAAGTTTGGTGTTGTTCAGCCTAATATTCAGAAACTGGAAGGTCAGCAGGGCCGTATCATGGTAGAGATGCCTGGTATCAGCCAGCCAGAGCGTATGCGTAAGATGCTTCAGGGTAGTGCCAACCTCGAGTTCTGGGAGACATACAATTCTGATGAGATCGCTCCTTATCTGCAGCAGCTCGACACTCGTATCGCTAATGGCGATAATGGTGAGGAGAAGACTGATACAGTAGCAGCAGATTCTGCTGCAGCCAAGAAAGCCGTAGCCAAGGCAGAGCCTAAGAAGGCAGAAGGCAAGTTCTCTATCAAGAAGAAGGACGTTGCTGCTGCTAAGGTAGGCGAGGATGCACAGAATGCAGCTGCCATCAAGGCGCATCCATTGCTGGCTCGTCTGCAACTCGCTGGCGGTTTGAGTACTGTAGGTTATGCCAGTGTCCGCGATACTGCTGCTATCAACAAGATTATCTACTCTGCCGTAGCTAAGCGTGTTTTGCCATCTGACTTGCGTCTGCTTTGGAGTGCTAAGCCAGCAGATCATCTGAATGTCAAGAATATCTATGAGCTTCATGCCTTGAAGGTGACTACCACTACAGGTCGTGCTCCATTGGAGGGTGATGTAATCACAGACGCCAAGGACGAGTTCGACCAGATGGGTTCTCCTGTTGTCAGCATGAAGATGAATACTGAGGGTGCACGCAAGTGGGCTCAGATGACCAAGGCCAACGTGGGCAAGGCTATTGCCATTGTGTTGGATGGTGTAGTTTATTCTGCTCCTCGTGTTAATGGCGAGATTGATGGTGGTAGCTCACAGATCTCTGGTAACTTTACTATCGAGGATACCAAGGACTTGGCCAACACATTGAAGTCTGGTCGTATGCCAGCTCCTGCACGTATCGTTCAGGAAGAGGTTGTTGGTCCTACTCTTGGTGCTCAGTCTATCCAGATGGGTATCATCTCATTCGTTGTGGCTTTCGTACTCTTGATGGTTTACATGGTTGTTATGTACAACATTGTACCTGGTATGATGGCTAACTTGGCATTGCTCGTCAATGTATTCTTCACGCTTGGTATTCTGACGTCGTTCCAGGCAGCCTTGACGTTGCCAGGTCTCGCCGGTATGGTGCTTTCTTTGGGTACTGCGGTGGATGCCAACGTGCTTATTTATGAACGTATCAAGGAAGAGATTCGTTCTGGTAAGGGTATGAAGCAGGCTGTTGCCGCAGGTTATGGTAACGCTTTCTCTGCCATCTTCGACTCTAACTTGACTTCTTTGATCACAGGTGTTATCCTGTTGACTACAGGTACAGGTCCTATCCGTGGTTTCGCCACGACCTGGATTATCGGTATCATCGTATCTTTCTTCACTGCTGTGTTCTTGACTCGTATAGTTTACGATTACAAGTTGAACCACGACAAGTGGATGCACTGCAAGTTTGACACTGCCGTTTCTCACAACCTGATGCAGGGCAAGAAGTACAAGTTCATGTCTATGTACAAGGCAACCTTTACCGTAGCTATCATTGCTGCAGTAGTATTTATCGGCAGCTTCTTTGTACGTGGATTGAGCAAGAGTATCGACTTCACAGGTGGTCGCAATTATGTGGTTCAGTTCGAGAGCCCAGTTGAGCCAGAGGAGATCCGTACAGTACTTGGTGATGCTTTTGTCAATGCCGATGGAACTAAGGCTAATACAAGTGCCATTGCTATCGGAACAGATGGTAAGACAATCCGTGTGTCTACCAACTATATGATTGAGAGCAACAACCCTGCAGTCGACGATCAGGCAGAGACTATTCTCTACAACTCTTTGAAGAAGGCTGGTTTGGTTTCTCAGGAAAATGTTGATGCATTCAAGAATCCAGATGTTCGTCAGGGTGGTTCTATTATCAGTAGTACTAAGGTAGGTCCTTCAGTAGCCAAGGATATCACTATGGGCGCTATCTATAGTGTGCTTTTCGCTTTGATTGCCATCTTCCTTTACATCCTGCTTCGTTTCCGCAACGTAGCCTTCTCTTTGGGTTCTACCATCGCTTTGGCATTCGACGCCTTGACAGTTATTGGTTTCTATTCTCTCTTGTGGGGTCTCGTTCCATTCTCATTGGAGATTGACCAGACCTTCATCGGTGCTATCCTGACTGTGGTAGGTTACTCTATCAATGATAAGGTGGTTGTATTCGACCGTATCCGTGAGAACTTGAAGCTTCATCCTAAGGGTGATCGTCAGCAGATCTTCAATGCTTCTGTTAACGAGACCTTGGCACGTACCATCAATACTTCTGTTTCTACATTGCTCGTGTTGCTCTGCATCTTCATCCTTGGTGGTGACAGCATCCGCAGCTTCTCATTCGCAATGATTCTGGGTGTTGTATTCGGTACATTGTCTTCTATCTTCATCGCTTCACCTTTGGCTTACCTCGTCTTGGGTCGTAAGATTAAGGCCGAGCCTGCTGAGGAAGTTGCAGCTGTTGAGGCTAAATAATCAATGAATCTGATTCCCTGTCCGAGTCCTTCGGACGGGGGAAAGAAATAAAACAACAAAAGGTCGCATCCATCAAGGAGCGACCTTTTGTTGTTTGTCAGTGATTCCACCGAGAATCGAACTCGGATCAAAGGTTTAGGAAACCTCCGTTCTATCCATTAAACTATGGAACCCCTGTAGAATATATTTTGCAAAGCCATTGGCAGAGTACGCATAGAATGATTCTCTGTAGTACTGCGTGCAACTTTGCTTCTGCAAAGATACATCAAAAAAATGACTTTCCGAAATAAAAGCGCTAATTTTTTATCACTCCCTCCGTTTTACCCTGTTATAATAATGTGTTGTCTATGTTTTTAGCCTTACTTTTATCCAGTTTACTCACTTTTGTAGAGCTGAATTGCGAGAATCTGTTTGATACACGTCACGATTCCCTCAAGAATGACATGGAGTTTACTCCTGAAGGCAGCTATCATTGGACTCGTACCCGGTATTGGCGTAAACTGAACAATCTGGCAAAGGAACTGGTAGCTTTGGGCGAGAAGGGAAATAAGGAATGGGAAATCCCCGATTTGGTGGCTATGTGCGAGGTGGAGAAGGATACGGTGATGACCGACCTCACCAAGCGCTCGCTTCTTCGTCTTGCAGGTTATGAATATCTGATGACTTCTTCGCCCGATGAGAGAGGTGTAGATGTGGCTCTGATGTATCTTCCTTCTTCTTTCTGCCCTTTGCGTTCTTATCCCATACGTATCAAGTCTTTGGCTGGAATGCGCCCTACACGCGATATTTTGTACGTCAGTGGGCTTCTTCTGGGTGGTGATACCCTGCATGTGTTTGTTGTACATGCTCCCAGTCGTAGGGGAGGAGAGACGGTTTCTCGTCCTTTTCGTATGCAGGTTGCCAAGCAGTTGAACGAGGCGGTGGATTCTATCTATTCCTTGAGTAAGGAGGCAAGTATCATCGTGGCAGGAGATTTTAATGACTATTCCGACTCACCTGCATTGTTGTCTTTGCGTGCAGGCTCCCGTCTAACAGAGGTTTCGCAGCAAGCAACGGGCAGACATGGTGCAAAGGCCACATATCGTTGGCATGGTGAATGGCGCAGTCTCGATCATATACTTTGCAGTCCTCCTGTGGCAAGATGCTCTGTTGAGTGTTATGTGGGTGATTTGCCCTTCCTGATGGAAGAGGATGATCGTTATGGTGGCTATCATCCTAAACGAACTTACTTGGGACCTCGTTACCTGGGAGGCTATAGTGACCATCTGCCACTTGTCTTTCGCTTTGAGCGTAAAGAGGATTGAGTGCGATTGGAATCTTGAAAACTTCATGGTTCTGTGTATTTGTAAATAGCTTAGTCTTTGATACTATATTATTACTGTCCGCTAAACATTCAGACCTAAAATTGGATTTGTTGATTTGCCGGACAGCCGACTATATTCATGTATATCCACACGTCTACAGGAGAAAAAACTGTCTATTGAGTCGTAATCAGGCAAATTGGGGGACTTTTCAATCAACATAACGCTACCAACAGCAAAAGTTTTACCGGACAGCTGTTGTATTTACTTGATTATAGGGCTTATACATGACAAATAACAGCAAAATCAAGGACTAATGTCCATTTAGCGGACAACAATAATACTATATAAAAATGTGTACAGACTATGATGAAACACAATCTTTCTAATGGAGTGCCGTGGGTGTTGTAAAGTGTACTGCTTTAATAGGAAGATTGATTTGTGTGGGTTGTATATAAACGAAGAAAGTTACCTGAAAATTCAGATAACTTCCTTGTTTCTCCTAAGAATAATTTCTTAATATTATATATGTATAAGTAAAAGATGATGAAATGCGTTTCACAACGTCGTTTTTGTTTTCTAATGCAAAGATATGAAATAGTTATCTTTATATGGGGTAAAAACAGTTTTTGTAGGCGTAATAATTGTTTTGTTGCTCCATTTAGCCAGTAAATGCCTTTATTCATGGTGGCTTTAATAGCTTTTTGACTCTTTTAGTTGATTCCTTATGATATGGGTGCAATATTATGAGTGTGTTTGCGTTTTAGATAATATATATAAGGAGTATTCATGATTTATTAATGGAATATATAAGTGTTTATGAGAAGAAATATTTTATCACTTGTCTGCTTGTTGGCTCTTTCTTTAGGGACAATGGCGCAGACAGTAGAGAGTGAGGTCGGCAGGTTTTCTGTCATCCCTCGTGTAGGTGTGGCGCTTGCCAACTGGAGCAATAACCGCATTTATTATGCTTCAGGTGAAGATAAGGCTTCTTTGAAGTCAAGTTTCCAGGCTGGTTTTATGGGTGGTGTCGATGTGGAGTATCGTGCTACCAAGGAGATTGGCGTCAGTTTAGGAGCTTATTATGCCAAGCAGGGATTCCGCTTCTCCAGTTATGAGGCTACTATTGATGCTGATAGAAGGAAGTATCAGGGCATTTCCGACTATCACACCAATCTGCATTATCTCAATGTACCTTTGATGGTGAAGGGTTATGTTACCCGTCAGTTGGCATTTATGGTTGGCGTACAGGCAGGTTTCCTGCTCAACGATCCTAAGTATGAGTTTACCTCCATTGATATAGAGAGGGACCAATATGGTGGTGCTACCTATGACAATTCACAGAAGGTGTCAGATTCCTGGCCAGCTAAGAAGGTGGATGTCTCTCTGCCTATAGGCTTGTCTTATGAGTATATGGGGGTAGTGCTCGATGCCCGTTACAACTTGGGACTTACCAATGTTGACGATTCTCCTGGTCATGATGGCAGTTGTAAGAATCGTGTGTTTACATTCTCGGTGGGTTATCGTTTTGCACTTTGATAACATAGCAAAATCCGCATTCAGAAGAGTTTTCTATCTCTCTCCGAATGCGGATTTTTTATTTGATGCAGTATCGCTATCTTCTTGAAGCAGATATTGCGGGTTGTGTTATCCGTAGATTACCTTTCCGTTCTTGTCCTCGTAAGGAGTCAGGTCCTTTGCATACTGGTTCATGGCGCGAAGGCTCATACCCATAGACGAGAAACCACCATCGTGGAAGAGGTTCTGCATGGTTACCTTGCGTGTGAAGTCAGAGAACATCATTACGCAGTAGTTTGCGCAATCCTCTGCAACGGCATTGCCCAGTGGCGACATTTTGTCGGCAAAGTCCATCATGTTGTCAATATCCTTGATACCCTTACCAGCGGTAGTGGCTGTAGGACTCTGTGAGATGGTGTTGATACGCACGTGCTTCTCGCGACCGTAGATGTATCCGAAGCTACGTGCGATGCTCTCCAGCATACTCTTGGCATCAGCCATGTCGTTGTAACCGAAGAATGTGCGCTGAGAAGCCACATAAGAAAGGGCAACTACAGAACCCCACTCATTGATGGCGTCCAACTTCTTGGCTACCTGCAGCATCTTGTGGAAAGAGATGGCAGAAATATCGAGAGTCTTGTTCAGGAAGTTGTAGTCGAGATCATCGTAAGTGCGATGCTTGCGCACGTTAGGGCTCATGGCTACAGAGTGGAGAACGAAGTCAATCTTGCCACCCAATTTCTCCTGTGCTTCTGTGAAAACCTTTTCCAAGTCTTCTACGCTTGTCGCATCAGCTGCGATGATAGGAGCGTTGATTTGTTCAGCGAGTTTGTCGAGTGTACCCATTCTCAGGGCCATTGCTGTGTTACTCAGTGCGATGGTGGCACCTTCTTCAGCAGCCTTAACGGCTACTTTCCAAGCGATTGATTCCTCATTGAGGGCACCGAAGATGATGCCACGCTTGCCTTTTAACAAATTGTGAGTCATTGTTATCTTAATACTTTTGTTTATAATAACGGCACGATATCTTATATATATAATAAGGTGTAAACTTCTCTCGCTTACCATCTTTGCCGTTGAAATCGGGTGCAAAGGAACGCTTTTTTTTTTATATGAGCAAACTTTTTGATGAAAAAGATAGCCGTTTGTGCACAAACCCTATCAAACTGTGCATGTTTTTGGCCCAAAAAGTGAGATGTATGAAGGGTTCTTCCTGTTTTTGTTGTTTGTCCTCACGACATTCTTCTGTATTCCCTTCTCTGTCTTCTATAACTTCTGAACTTACGAAAGCTCAATTCTTTACATTTCCCAAAATCTTTTTATCAAGAGTCCTTCCGTCTCTTTGGCTACGTCGTAGGGGATAGCTGGCAGACAGTCGGGCAGAGTGAAGTTGTCGGTTTCTGTCCTGTCTTTCATTTCTGTCTGTGCTTGCTCCTTGGTCAAGGCTTTCACGCCGGTTACCACAAAGTCGTTCATCTCCTCTGTTTCTATTGCGCTCTTGCCAGGCAATGGTGTATTGTCGTAGTTCCATATCTTTCTGAACGATACGAGCGAACTCCAGGCCTCCTTTTTATCAGAGAAGGTCCAGTCGCATACATCGGTCTTTATTTTGAGCAGCGGATTGGTGATTTTTCTGTATTGTGTGTTGTCTATGATGTGCCTGTACAGGTTCTTCTGGTGTGTGTCTATGTACATGATGGCTTTGTCGCTCTGCGTACCTTTGAAGTGTGAGCTATAGAATGTTGTGTCCCCCTTTATGCTGTTTATGGTATCGCGCTTCACATAGTGGATGCGTGACATGTCGAACGATCTGGCTTCGCTGAGGATGGAAATATTGAAGTTGATGAGCTTTCTAAGTCCGCTTCGCTCGTATTGCCGGCAGGCACGCACTCTGCGTTTTGTCTTTCCGTTTTCCAGGTTGATGTAGAAGTCCATGATGCCTTCCCGGTATAGGATGGTCTTGCCATTGTTGCGGCAGATGTCCCGAAAGACTCCGGTAAGTTTTATGTAGTCGGTCTTGCTTGCTGTCACTTCGGGCAGCGCATAAACCTTTTGCTTCAGCAGAGCATCCCCTTTGATGGTCTAAGCGTCTATCGTTTTCGATTCATACGCCACGTTGCTGATGGTGATCATTCCGCTCTGTGGTTCTATGTTCCCCTTTGAGTCGCTGATGCACAGCAGGTGGTTGTCGCTGCTGAAGATGTAAGCGCCAGCAACGGGCTTCCCGTCTTGTTCGTCCACGATTCTTATCTGTGCACATACTGGCATCCAACAGATGCAGAGCAGCATGGCGATTGTTGAGATGATTTTATTTAAATGTATATTACGCTTTATTTCCATACGATTTGATATTTTTGTGATTTATCCGCTTTTAGCTAATATAGAGCGGTACGCCGATGATATGGTAAAAGGCTCTATACCTTATATTAAAAATATAGATATAGAGCCTTTGCAATATAGGGGCGAAAGTACTTTTATATTTGTCTTTATCCCACCTGGCTTCCTGGCTTTACCTTGCCCAGGAGAGAGGTGACGTTGAGGCTTCCGTCGAAATTATGGCTCTCGTCGATAATCGTGACGGGATTGAGTTGGGCGATGACTTGAATGTACAAGTTGTGCAACATTCTTAAGTTCGTCATTGATGGTTTCTATGACAGATCTTTTGCGCAACAGAATCTTGTCATACAATGGCATGAGCTTGTTCATGTGAATAGTTAGCATAGTTACCCAAAATTTGTTCGATATGGATAACTTCTGGGCATGAATCCCATGTGAAGCCACCTCCCATTAGATACCAGTTGCTTCTTTCTTTAACAGGCACTTTCTTCATGCTTGGAAAAGCAGAAATAGGCATCGTTATAGAACGACCGTCTTGCAGGGTAACTTCAAACTTACCTCTCTTTGGGAACGATACAGCCTTGATTTTAGGCTTCACATTCCAATAACCTTCATTCTGATACATATTCTTACTTTTTTATTTTTATTATTCTTATAGTTTTACCTTCCTTGAATTGCTTCCATTGGTAAAGCAGTTTAGTTTGGTATCTCTTTGCTATATCAAGAACCTCTTTGACTTGTTTGTCAGTGAGGTCTCCTTGTTTTGCCATTTCCACTTCTGGCTCCAACCAAATCTTACAGAGTTCTTCTGTTCCTCGCTTACCTACATGAACATGAGCTCTGTTCTCATGGAAATCTGTGTTATAGAACAGAAAGTTCCAAATGATTTTGGCTGTTATGTATAGAAGAACTTTAGGCATAAATCCCCTCCTTCATGATTCTTTGTTTAAGCAAGCCATTCATCCTGACTCTTACCCTAACCATATTGACCTTGGCTCCAAACAACTTTTCCAAGTCGGTTTGTATTAAGTCTAATGTCAAGAAAGAAGGAACCTTGCCTTCGTAACAAACGTCAACATCACTCTCGTCAGTCTGTTCTCCACGAGCAACTGAGCCAAAGATGCCAATCTTTGGCAATCCATATTTTGAAGTCGCAATATTCTTGTACGACTTCAAAAGGTTTAGTATCTCTGATGTTGTCTTCATTGTTTTTGTTTTAAATGTTCATTATTTTCCCCTTCATTATTCGCTATTTCTTCCTAATCGTTGCAAAGATAGTAAAAATATTGTTTTGTGCAAAATAATGAGGATTAAATTTGTGCAAAACGAGAAACCCCATATCGCAAAGGAATGCAATATGGGGTTCTATTTGGTGTTTGTTAGGACTCTTTATCCCACCTGGCTTCCTGGCTTCACTTTGCCCAGGAGAGAGGTGACGTTGAGGCTTCCGTCGAAGTTGACAGCCGAGAGAATCATGCCCTGACTCTCTATGCCCATCATCTTGCGTGGAGCAAAGTTGGCAACGAAGAGCACGTCCTTTCCGATGAGGTCTTCTGGCTCATAATAAGCAGCGATACCTGAGCAGATGGTGCGTTCGGTGCTTGTACCGTCATCGATGGTAAACTTGAGGAGCTTCTTCGACTTCTTTACCTTTTCGCAGTTCAGGATGTGTCCTACGCGTATGTCGAGTTTCTCGAAGTCTTCGAAACTTACTTCTGGCTTGACTGGCTCTGCCTTATAGGAAGCCTCCTCGTTGGCCTTCTTGGTGTCGGCAAGTTTCTGGAGCTGCTTCTCTATCACCTCGTCTTCTATCTTCTCGAAGAGGAGCTCTGGCTCGCCCAACTGGTCGCCAGCCTTCAGCAGGTCGGTGCTTCCGAGTTGTGTCCATTCGAAGTTTGGCATATTGATCATCTTGCGGAGCTTCTCAGAAGAGAATGGCAGGAATGGCTCAAAGGCGATGGCGAGGTTGGCAACCAACTGGAGTGAGATGTTCAGAATAGTCTCTACTCGCTTAGGGTCGGTCTTCCATACCTTCCAAGGCTCGCATTCGGTGATATACTTGTTGCCGATGCGTGCCAGGTTCATGGCCTCCTTCTGTGCTTCGCGGAACTTGAACACGTCGAGGAACTGCTCTACCTTCTCCTTTACGTCCTTGAATTCTGCAATGGCTTTCTTGTCCACTTCCTGAAGTTCGCCACAGGCAGGAACCACGCCATTCCAGTATTTCTTGGTAAGTTGCAGGGCGCGGTTGACGAAGTTTCCATATACGGCTACCAACTCAGAGTTGTTGCGCTCCTGGAAGTCTTTCCATGTAAAGTTGTTGTCCTTGGTCTCAGGTGCATTGGCTGTCAGTACATAGCGCAATACATCCTGCTTGCCAGGCAAGTCTACGAGATATTCATGCAACCATACAGCCCAGTTGCGCGAGGTGGAAATCTTGTCATCCTCGAGGTTCAGGAACTCATTGGCTGGCACATTGTCTGGCAGAATATAGTCGCCGTGAGCCTTCAGCATGGTAGGGAATATGATGCAGTGGAATACGATGTTGTCCTTACCGATGAAGTGTATGAGGCGAGTCTCTGGATCCTGCCACCATTTCTGCCATGTGCCCCATTTCTCGGGATGTGCATCACAAAGTTCCTTGGTGTTGGAGATATATCCGATAGGTGCGTCGAACCATACGTAGAGCACCTTGCCTTCAGCTCCCTCTACAGGAACAGGAATACCCCAGTCGAGGTCGCGTGTCATCGCACGTGGCTGAAGGTCCATGTCGAGCCAGCTTTTGCATTGACCGTAAACATTGGAGCGCCATTCTGTGTGTCCTTCCAGAATCCATTTCTTCAGCCAGTCCTGATATTTTCCTAAAGGCAGATACCAGTTCTTGGTAGGCTTCTTTACCAGACCGTGGCCTGGGTTGTTCTTGTTGGTAGGGTTGATAAGTTCCTCTGGTGAGAGGGTTGCGCCACACTTCTCGCACTGGTCGCCATAAGCTCCCTCTGCACCGCATCGAGGACATGTGCCCACGATATTACGGTCGGTAAGGAACTCGCCGGTAACCTCGTCGCAGAACTGCTCCTCTACCTTTTCCTCTAAGACGCCCTTGTCATAGAGTGTGCGGAAGAAATCGGAAGCAAACTTATTGTGAGTAGGTGAAGTAGTACGGCTGTATACATCAAAAGAGATTCCGAAATCCTCGAAGCTCTTCTTGATAAGGTTGTGGTAACGGTCAACCACCTCCTGTACGGTGATGCCTTCTTTTTTAGCTCGGATGGTTACGGGAACTCCGTGCTCATCACTTCCACCGATGAAGACCACGTCTTGCTTCTTGAGTCTGAGATAGCGTACATAGATGTCGGCAGGTACGTAAACTCCAGCCAAGTGTCCAATATGTACACCACCATTAGCATAAGGCAAGGCTGCCGTCACGGTGGTACGTTTAAAATTCTTTTGTTCCATATTAGCTAATATATTTTTGTTATTTGGCTGCAAAATTACAAAAAAATACTGTAATTAGTAGGAAATATTTGCTTTTTTCTTTAGCTAATTGGTCGTTGATACATGAAAAAGTAACACCCCGGCACCCCTATAGCCATGAGTAATTACTTTAATACTATGCAAATTGTTTTTTGTTCGATATGAAATTGTTCTGAATCTTGCGAAAAATCTATGTTCTAAAGTTTAGAACATAAGTTCGATACTTTAGAACACAAGTTCCAAACTTTAGAACATAAGTTCGATAGTTTAGAACATAGATTTTTGTAGGCTTGAGAAAGTTTAGTTACATATAAAAAACTTCGTTCCATGTACGGAACGAAGTTTTCTGTTATTATCGTGGAACTTTATTCTGTGGTTTACTTGACAAAGATTTTAGTTTTCTTGTCTTTTGATGTTAGGATGTAGAGTCCACTCGTCGGAGCTTCGATGACGTCGCTCGTGCTTTGTGACACCAGTGTGCCGCAAGTTGGGCACTCGCTCCAAGGGATTGATCAAGGAGTATCATTGCGATTGGACGGAAGACGCGCCTTTCACTCTCAAGATGACCTACAAAAAGCTGACCAGTGATGAGGTCATAGTGGAAGTAAACCATTATGAAAATAATCAATTACGTTTTGGTCATAAGTGGACTATCAAGCGTTCTTGATCAATTCGCAAGAAATGAAAAATGAAAAAACGGACATTGGAGTCAATCCCGATGTCCGCTTTTTGGTTAAAGCCAATAATAGTATCCGTTTCTATACTCAGCACCGTTTTCGGTGTAGCCTGACGGTACTTACCGATAAGACGAAAGTTCTATATTCCTCTTTCAGCCCAGTCGCCACGGTCGAGGGTGCGATAACCGATGGCCTCTGCCAAGTGGTGCGACTCTACATGTTCGCAGCCTTCCAGGTCGGCAATGGTGCGTGCTACCTTCAGGATGCGGTTGTAGGCGCGGGCAGATAGTGACAGACGTTCCATCGCCATTCTCAACATGCTGATGCCAGCCTCGTCGGGTTCGGCATACTGATGTATCATGCGCTCGCTCATTTGTGCATTGCAGTGGATTCCTTTTTGTCCGCTGAAGCGTTCCGCCTGGATTTCCCTTGTCCTTATCACACGTTTGCGTATCTCGGCACTTGGCTCACCTTGTGCCGCTTTCGAGATGTCCTTGAAGGGAACGGGAGTTATCTCGCACTGGTTGTCTATTCGGTCTAAGAAAAGAGGGGCCGCTGATTGTCCCACTTTTTGGCTCGCTCCATGCCATCTAGCACTACGCCTACGATGATTTATCAAGGACATAGATGAATGGCCATTGTTTATGTTCACGATGCAAAGATAACACTTTTGTTTAATTAGTCGAGTCTTTTTGATTAGAATTGCTCCATTGTGCATAGACTCCATACATTCCCACATGGGCCAGGTGAATTTCTGATAGACAGAATCTAAGGAATGTATTTCGACGAGGTTGAGTCCGATAACATGTTTTTTGAGGTCTGTATTGCGGTATTGCTTCTTTACGACAACATAGGCGCGTCCCAGATCCTCAAAAATGTAGGGCGCAACGTCGGCGAAAGGTTCCGATTCAAGACCATCCATAGTGATAATATAGCACTCGGGAACCACATCATTATATGTGAACCCCCACCAGTATGCCACTATCTTCGAACAGATAAATAGGTGATGCGGCTTTATTCTTCAAAAAAACAGCAATTTTCTATGCCTAACTTAACTGCTAACTTAAGCAAATGAATTAGCTTCCAACCTTCGTCATGTGCTTCTTGATCGTTTGTGACTACAGAACCAACCTCTCTGGCTCTGCCTCCTTGGTCAACAAAATCTTGCATGAAGGATATTGTTGAATGGACAGCATCCAACATGTCGCCACCTTCAAGAAGAATTGCAAGTATAAAATGCAGAGCGCATGAAGGATACCAACCAAGAGATGTCTGTGTGTAAGCCATGCTAAATGTCCAGCAATTGCAGCTTCGTCCATTATGCCGGTCTTATCATAACCTTTGTCATGAAGACCTGCAAAGAAAAGTGCAACTGGAGCGGTACGCATTACACCGCCACATCCCTTTGAATATTTACGTGACGATTCTCCGTATTTCATTCTGTTAAGCACAGATATACAAGTAATTCCTGGTGCTCTTTGCTCGTTCATGAATGGCTTTAAGGAAAACCAGCAGTTTGGATGTTCGTCAACAATGCCTGTCTGGGTATCAACCCATTCGATATAGGCTTCTTTTACGAATCTATACGCTTTTGCAGGATTCTCACCATCAAAAATACATTGAGTCAAACCGTTTAGTAATCCTCCTGCCGTAAAGAGCGACATTTGAGTATCATCAGAGATTCTTGCTATTCCTTGGTATCTTCTTGCGCCATGATCCTCGTATCTGCGAATACCCATCTTGCCATATTTTTGCTCTATCTGTTCCCATTTCCAGAACTCGACTTCATATCCCAGAGCATCACCTACAGCACCACCAATCAAGCACCCTCGCATTTTGTCCTTCAAATCAAGACCAGTTGGACGTTTATGCTCAGGGGCTTTATCTTCCTTTTCTTGTGTTGTACTATCTTTGCTGGGGAAGATGATTCGCAAGTTACAAAATGCGTTCCATGCATCTCTCCAGTCGCAACCGGTTTCTGCTGCAAGAAGGTAGTGTAAAAGCAATAATGCAGAGAACTCTCCAGTAACACCAAATTGAGCTAAATCACGGTTGACTATAATCTGGTCTATAATGTATTGCTTTTCATCCAATCTCCGAAAATGGCATTCATATGCGCACATGCCCGACCAACTGCGATAATATCTGAGCATGTCATGGGTGCAATACATAAACCAGTGATCTTCTTGTGCTTCTGGGATATGTCCCCTTTTAAGGATGTCCATTGCCCATTCCGGAACCACAATGGGAACATTTTTGATGACTGTTATATCATCAGGATTGGTGGGCATTGGATTCCCATTCTTGATCAATTCTTCTGATGGGAATTGGTCTTTATTGGGCATTGGATCTTCACCATTGAAAAACTTACCCATGTGTCCAAGACCGAGTTTCCAGAGCAACATAGCATTGAGTTGATCTTTTTCGTTTGTTTTTTGTCCTGCCATAACTGTAGAATATTTCAAATTTCGGTGCAAAGGTAGGATAGGGTAGTCTCAAATCATGGGACAAGCAAAAGAAAAGTAATGGTGAATTATAATTTTGCTTGCAACTTGTAACCATTCTTGATAACTCGTATATCTCCAATTTACACCGCAAAAATACTAAGAAAAATTGAGAAAATTGCAAAAAACGCAATAAAAGCGATGACTTTTGATAGAAATTTATGTATTTTGACTCGGTTTTCAAATATTTTCATTATTTTTGCAGTCGATTTATATTAATAATGTACGTATGGAACGCAAGATTAATCGCATCAAAATAATGCTAGCAGAAAAGGGCAAAACCAACAAGTGGCTATCCGAACAAGTAGGCAAGGATCCTGCAACTGTCAGCAAGTGGTGTACAAATATGGCACAACCTACACTTGAAACAATGATGCAGATTGCAAAGGTTCTTGAAGTGGACTTAAATGACCTCGTTCGCTTTGAAGCTTTGCCTGAAATTGAGAAAAAAGAGCAAGAAAGTGCAAATAGTTGAGTGTTGTCCCATGATTTGGGACTACATACAACTATTTTTGCGCAAAAATTGAAATGGCAAATATGGTTTATACCAACAATAAATAATGAAAGAAATAAAAGTAGGAACCGTTTTTAGTGGGATTGGCTCACCAGAGCAAGCCTTGAAACGATTAAATGTACCACATAAAGTAATGTTTGCCTGTGATAATGGCGAACGCTTAATCACTTGTGACTACAAGGAAGAGTTGGCTAAAATCAAGAAACTTTCCTCTGCCAAAGAGAAAAGAGAGTATGTTGATAAACTATATGCAGAACGTACCAGACAAAACAATTACGTCCAGCAATCTTATTTAGCCTTAATTCCGCAACACTATAATTTAACTTTATTTATAAGTTCCTGAGCAACAAA